>ERZ506750.78-NODE-78-length-73768-cov-5.593857_pt1 | contig 73768 bp, 74 predicted proteins | sample MGYA00513186_ERZ506750 | MGnify/ENA metagenome assembly ERZ506750
AGAGTTTCCGATTTTGTTTATTTAAGCCATTTTATTTTTCATGCGTAACTACTATATGCTTCTACAAAGCATTGTGATTGGTCATCCCAATAATAATATGTGCCATTTTCATCCATATAATATCCTGTATTTGGATCATAATATAGGCCTAAATTCTCATCATATTCCAGACCTGCATAAGGATCATCGTATGTATCTTCAGGCTCTGTTCGTGATGGCTGCTCTTCTTGTATCTGCGTTTCTTGTTGGCTATCTTCAGTCGTTTCCTTCTTTTCCGATGTATCCTCTTTTTTCTCTGCTTTTTTCTCCACTTTTTTCTTTTGATTCAAATCATCACAATTCACTTTTTCAATTGTCGAATGCGTCGAATCCAAAACAAGACAAACAGACTGACCCTTTAATTTTGTTAAAACACTCTGATATTTGGAAAGCATCTTAATACTTTTTAAATTCGTGTATACAACATTTCCATCTTGCATCGTAATCTTAAACATATTTTTGTCATAACTTGTTTTATAAGGAACAATCTCCGCAAATTTTTCTATTAAATTCCGTGTTAAAACCTTCCGATGTTTTTGAAATTGTTCACACAATAATTTACGTTGCTTTGCACTAAAGTTAGACAACAGAGGAAAATGCACAATTGTATTCAAATATTGCTCTTCAATTTCGATAGAAGTTCCATCTTGGCACAATACGTAGTTTTTATCCTTCTTGACATAATAGCCTATAATCAATTTTTCCTGCAATTCGAAAGTTAACTTACGATTTTTCTTAGAAACCTTACAAGATTGAACAAAAGGCATTTTTTCCACTCTTTTTTCTAATATAATTGAAGGCATTAAATAAATACGTGTTTTTGTACTCACATTTGCCAAATCATAAACTTCACTATCTGACAAATAATAATTATTTTTACATGTTAAAACCTTGACATGGGAATCCGTAGAAAAGTAATACACAAAAGCACTAACAAAAAACATCAAAACAATACTACAGATAATAGTTTGTTTTATTGTTAGTTCTATTCTTTTTTTTACCAATAGAACTGCTCTACTTCCGTTACCATGTCAATATTGTATTCTTTTTTTGCTCTTAGCTTAATTTCATGAATTAAATCACGAACATCCTGCGCTGTAGCTGTCATATCATCATTCACAATAAAATTACAGTGCTTCTCACTGACCATTGCGCCACCAATTTTATAGCCTCGTAGACCTAAATTTTCAATTAATTTCCATGCTGGAATTTCTTCTGGATTTCTGAATACACTTCCTGCACATGGTTTATCCAATGGTTGTGCACTCATTCTTCTTTCACGTCTAGAATTCATCAAATCACGAATATCACTTTGATTTCCTTTATCTAATCTAAAACGTCCTACTAAAATTGTCCAATCTTTGTGTGATTGGAAAATTGAATGGCGATATGCATAATCCAATTCATCCTTTTTCATCCAACAAATTGTATTATCCTTCAATACACATACATCAATTAGATGATTGGCGATATTATCCTTATAGGCACCCGCATTCATGTAAAGACATCCACCAATTGATCCTGGAATTCCACTCGCCCATTCCAAACCAGTTAATGATCTTTTCATAGCTTCTGTAGCCATATTTATAATAGAACATCCCGCTTGTGCAACTAATACTCCATCTGGTTCAAAATAGAAGTCATTCAAGGTACGATCTAAATTAATGATTGCACCGTGAAAATCTGTGTCTGAACACAAGATATTAGATCCTCGACCAAGTACATAATATGGAATATTTTCCTGTGCAAGTATTTCTAGTACACACATCAAAGCTGTACAATTTTTAGGATATATATAATAATCTACGCATCCACCAATTCTAAAAGTAGAATGTTTTTTCATAGATTCATGTTCTAAAACTTCTGCATACGTCATTAAACGATCCTTAATGCTCATATTAGTTCCCCTTTTTACATATATTTTTCAATAAATCTATAATATCATATGCTGCATTCGGTTTACCCATCTGCAAAGCATGTTCATGTGTTTGTTCATAAACAATAGGATTTGCGTATAGAGAAACAATTTGCCCCTGCAAAGTTTCCGCATTTAAATCCTTCTCTTCAATAATACGACAAGCCTGTTGCCTTAAAAGCATGCTCGCATTATAAAACTGGTGATTATTTGCCACATACGGACTTGGAATCACAATGGAAGGAATACCCAAAGCGGTTACCTCAGCAAGCGTTGTTGCCCCAGCACGACAAACCATACCATCAACATGTCCATATATACGTAACGTATCTACATATGGAACAACATGAATGTTCTTTTGGTTTTCAAATAAATTCAAATCTTGAGAATTATCTTTTCCACATACATACAAGAATTGTAAATTGTCATCAACACCCTTTAAAGCACTCTTCATTAATTCATTAACTGAACTTGAGCCTAAAGAACCCATGACAATAAGGATTGTCTTTTTTTCTAAATCCAATCCTAATGATTTAAAATATTCTTCATCAAATTTAGCTTCTTTCGCAATTGTTGCTCTTGGATTTCCCAACATATGAATTTTGTCTTTTGGAAAAACCTCATTACATTTCTCATAACAAGTTACAATCGCATCGACTTTTTTCATCACGAGCTGATTTGCCTTGCCCACAATTGAGTTTTGTTCATGAATTACCGTATGAATTCCCAATGCATGTGCTGCCATAATAACAGGAGCACTCACATATCCTCCAAATCCAATCACAACGTCTGGCTTAAATTCTTTTAAGTATTTTTTTGCCTGTACTTGTGCCTTTAACATCTGACAAACAGCCATACATTTTTTTAATGCATTTCCCACTAATCCCGATGTATGTAAAGATTTGAACGCATATCCATTTTGAGGAATCAAATCCTTTTCCATACGATCATCATTTCCAATAAATAATATTTCCGTTGAAGAATCAAGCTCCATCATTTTATCCGCTAATGCTAAAGCAGGATAAATATGTCCTCCTGTTCCCCCTGTAACAAAACAAATTTTCATATTAAAAACCTCACAAAGTATAACATATATTAATCTTTCAAAACAATATCGTCACTTGTCTTTTCTAAATGACCTGTTAAGACAAAACGGTGATTTGAATCAAAGCCATAATCTAAATCACAAGTAGATAAAGAAATAAAATTACCTTCTGTACTTACTAAATCATTTAAATATGTAGCCGATTCCATCATCGATTCAATCGTTTCTTGTCTAGACCCACCAAAAGAAGTTGTATAAAACGCACTATCTTCAATTGTCTTAGCAAAAGTAAAAACATTGCATTTATAATTTGCCCCAGGCGTCAACAAATAGAAAACGGAATGTTCTTTAAAGAATTGTTCATCACAATAATTCTTTAATAAAGTAAACATACCTCCACCTTCAACTGAATGTCCATAAACAATTGAATTATCATTTTTAAATTGAGCATCTGCATTCGCATCTAAAAAGATTGATCCTCTAGGATTATATTCCCCATTTACAGTATGATTCAAATAATATTGATTATCTTTTGCCTGCAAAACTGGAAAAGATATCTCACAATCCGGAACATAAAGCCATCCAATAATATTCGCATTCTGTTCCTTTAGCTTTGTCCAATCAGGTTGCAATACATTTTTGATTTCTTTATCTTCTTTTTTTGTCTTAACTACTTTTTCCTCTAACTGTTTTGTCTCTGTTTCTACCTGCTGTTTTTGTGAATAAATATCCCACAAGTTATAAGCACTGTATCCAAACACACCAAGACAAACAATAAGTAAAATTCGATATATCCATTTTTTCATACAAGATTATTTTAACACGAAACCGAACCCTTAACAATTTTTGAAGCAATTCAATCAAAAAAAAGGATAGAGAAATGAATTCTCTATCCAATAAATTAAGATAATTATTTACTTAATTTGCTAGCAGCTGCTTCGTCTAATACTACAACTACATCCGCATGATTTTGTAAAGCGCTGGCTGCACATGCTGTATCAATTGGTCCTTCAATCATTGCTTTAACAGCATCTGCTTTATTTTCTCCATTAGCTACCAATAAAACTTTTTTAGATTTCATAATTGTTCCAATTCCCATTGAAATAGCTTGTGTTGGAACTTTATTGATATCATTATCAAAGAAACGAGCATTTGCTTCACGAGTATTTTCTGTTAAATCAACAATGTGTGTCAATTCTTCAAATGGTGTTCCTGGTTCATTGAATCCAATGTGACCATTTTGACCAATACCTAATACTTGTAAATCAATAGACACTTCACTTAAAGCATCTTCATAAGCTTTGCAATCAGCCTCTGTATTTCCATAAGGAACATGTGTATTATTTAAATCGATATCAATATCTTTAAATAAGTTTTCATACATAAATGTATAATATGACTGAGGATCTTTACGATCAATTCCCACATATTCATCTAAGTTATAAGATTTGATATCTTTATAGCTATAACCATCTTTATGATATTGAATCATTTCCTTATATAATCCAACTGGACTTGATCCTGTAGCTAATCCTAATACTGCATCTTTTTTTGCATCCAACAATTCTTTCATGACTCCAAATGCCTTAGCTGACATTTCATCATAATCTTTACAAATAATAACCTTCATCGTTATCTCCTCCATATCTCTTTAAACATTATAGCATAGCGCTTACAAAATAAAATGAACATTTTAGTCAACCTTTTGTCTTTTTTAACAAATTAGTAATATTTGTACTTTTTAATTGACTTTCACACAAAAAGAAGAAAAAAAGTTAAAGTTACTGTATAATGGAAGCAGCTAAGGAGGACATATAATGCCTAAACAAAACCCATTATTAAATATTGTAAAAAAACAAAAAGAAGGTCAAGCTGTAGCTATTTATTCATGTTGTTCAAGTAATGCGTTCGTTATCGAAGCTGCTATGGAAACAGCAAAAAAACAGGATTCATGCGTTTTAATTGAATCTACAGCTAACCAGGTAGACCAAAATGGTGGTTATTCTGGAATGACACCTCAAGATTTCTTTAACTTCTGTCATGAAAAGGCAAAAGAAGCTGGTTTATCAAGTGATCGTATTTTCTTAGGTGGAGACCACTTAGGACCATTAACTGTTGCCAACAAACCAGAAGCTGAAGCTATGGAATACGCAAAAACTTTAGTACACGATTATGTACGAGCTGGATTCACAAAAATTCATATTGATACAAGCATGAAGGTTGCAGATGATGATCCAAACTCTCGTTTAAGTGATGAAACAATCGCTCGTCGTGGTGCGACATTAGCTAAAGTATGTGAAGAAGCTTATCAAGAATTACTGCAAGAAAACCCTGAAGCTATTCACCCAGTATATATCGTAGGTAGTGAAGTTCCAATTCCAGGTGGTGCTCAAGAAGAAAATGCTGGTATGCAAGTTACAAAACCAGAAGATTTTAAAAACACAGTTGCTACATTTGAAAAAGCATTTGATGATGCAGGAATTACAGATGCATGGAATCACGTTATTGCTGCCGTTGTACAACCTGGTGTTGAAGAAAAAGATGCTGGATGTGAAGAATACGATAGAGAACGTGCAAAAGATTTAATGGCAAGCATTAAAGAATTTGATCAATTAGTATTTGAAGGTCACTCAACTGACTATCAAACAAAATTTAAATTGCGTGAATTAGTTGAAGATGGTGTTGGAATCTTAAAAGTTGGTCCAGGACTTACTTATGCAGCTCGTGAAGGAATCTTTTCATTATGCATGATTGAAGAAGAACTAGCTAATGTTTATGGATTTGAAACTAGTCACTTCCGCGAAGAATTAGATAAAGCTATGTTAGCTAACCCTGTTAAATGGGCTCCATATTATCACGGAACAGAAAAAGAAATCGCATTTAAACGTAAGTATTCTTTCTCTGATCGCTGCCGTTACTATTTGCCTCAGGAAAATGTTAAAAATGCATTAACTAAACTATTAGCTAACCTTAAAGAACATCCAGTACCATTACCATTGTTAAGTCAATACATGCCTTTCCAATATACTTTGGTACGTGAAGGTAAATTAAACAATACACCTGAAGACTTAATCAAAGCTCGCGTTATGTATACAATTGAAGAATATACTTACGCTAGTCACCAAGAAGAGTTAGTTCGTTAATTCCAAAAATTGCGCATCTTAAGTGATGCGCTTTTTGTTTATTACAAAAAGAAAAAAAGGTCATTTGACCTTTTATCCGTTGTTCTTTCTAGAAATCAATTCTTTGACATGATAAAGTGCAAAAATAAATGTCAATGCACTAATCACATAGTTTAGATATAACATCCAACCTTGATAATTTTCATTCTTCGCATTAATAATAATCAAAATTGCCAAAGCAAACAATAAAGCCATTTTCAAGATAACTTTATTTGTTTCCAACGTTTTGATTGATGCTTCACTCTTCATTTTTTCACTACATTTAAAGTTCTCTACACGAACCAATGTTTTTAAGAATTGTCTAAACTTAAATTCTAAGAATGCATAAACGGCAACACCAACCAAAAGACATAACCAAATTGGCATATTAAACATTAAAATTAAGATAAACGCGATAGCCCCCATCACAAAACGCATGCTAAATTGTTTATATCTTTGTTCGTTGTTTGCTAAGATATATCCTGTTTTAGAAAATACATCATAGTACACAGCTCTTCCACGCTCATCCTTATAAATATGCCAACCAGATACATTTCCCTTTAAATCCGTTTGTTGCTTTTGTCTAGTTTTTCTTCCTTCTGCCATAAAAATCTCCTTACCACTCTACTACTTCTTCTAGTTCTTCTTTTTTTAGATTTTGTCGTTTCTCCTCTTCCTTAAAATCAACATAATCCGTATATGGTGTCAAGCAACCATTATCTTGAGGTTGATCATGACCATCCATGTGTACCATTATTTTGTCAAGAATATCAGTTCGTGTCAACTTTTCTCCAACTTTTGAAGCTTTCATAAAACTTGGAGCACGACCAATCTCCATAAACATTGTTTCTAATTCAGCATAATCTGCTGTGTGAATACCTTCTGTAAAATATTCTAATTCCTGAAGAATCATTTTACAAAAAGTTTTAACATCACGCATATCAATGTTACCTCTAAAAATAATAAATACTTTATGATCATTTGTCACTTTCAACGGCTGAGACATTGTAAATTTATTCTGGATTGCCTTATAAACTTCTTCTCGTGTCTCATCCATATATTCTAAATAATAAGGTTTATCTTCAAGTTCCTTATTATTATATACATTAAAATAAATTGTATTATAAATTCCACAATGTTTAAAAATAGTACCTTTTATACTTGTCGCATAAAGTACTGGATATTTTTTATCTGCCATAATATATAGACCTCCTTAATTTCATTTTTAAACCATTAAATTATAATATTTAATGACCTAAAAATAAAATTAAAGGTTGTAAGGATATAATCCGTTACAACCTTATATTTGAGAGAAAATATTCTAACTTCGTTAGATTAGCCTACTAGATAACTGTCCAAGGAACTGGTACTAGAGGTGTATATCCACCAGCCCAGATACCGAATGCAGCTCCAACAATACCGATTACTAAGAATAATGCGATACATTTTACTGGAGTCCAGTTTTTCTTCTTAATCAATACATAGCACATCATAGTGAATGCGAATGCAATTAAGCAAGGTAAAATCATGTTTAAGTAGTTTTGGATTACGATTGGATCCCCTTCACCATTAGCAATAGAGATACCTAATTTAGTTCCTCCACCATAGTTAGAAATTAAAGCACCAACAACGAATACACCTAATACACTAGCAGCGTGAGTGAATGCTTTAGCGTTAGCAGTCATCATCTTAACAGCAGTTAAACCTAAGTTATATGACCAGTACATTAAAGCATAACGTAATACCATTTCAACACCGAATGCGATAACGAAGTATAAGATTGGTCCCATGATGCTTCCATCAATAGCCATGTTTGCAGTTAAACCAGCAGTGATAGGAATTAATGTATACCAGAACAATGCATCACCAATACCACCTAATGGAGCAGCAGTTGAGATACGTACAGAACGAATTGTCTGAATATCAGTTTTTTGTTGTTCCATTGATAATACGATACCCATAACGAATGTTACGAAGAATGGGTGAGTATTAAGGAAATCCATGTTGTGAGTCATAGATGCAGCTAAGTCATCTTTATTTGTGTGGATTTTTTCCAAACCTGGTAAAATAGCCCATAACCAACCAGCAGATTGCATACGTTCATAGTTGAATGCAGCCTGTAATTGGCAAGAACGCCATACCATTTTATTTAAAGTCTGTTTATCTAATCTTGCAGCAGGAGTAGTATCCTTGTAAGAAGTCATTGCATTAGATTCCATCACTTACACCTCCCTGCGCAGCTTTTGTTTCAATAGAAGTAATCTTGAAGTCTAATAATGCGATTGCAACACCGATGAATGCAACTAAGATCAAGCAAGCAGAAGCTGTAGCTTCAACGTTACCAAATAGTAATGCAGTTGCAAAACCACCTAGTAACCATCCCCACAAGTCATTAGAAAGCATAATCTTTAACAATACAGCGAAACCTACGAAACGCATCATTCCACCGGCAGCACTTAAACCACCCATGAACCAGCTTGCATTTTCACTTAAGCTTTGTAAAGCACCAGAAGCAGCAGTTCCACCAACATATGCTAAAATAGCGATTACAGCAAATAAACTACCTAAGATTAACATTGAAGTATTTAATACAGCAGTGATTCCTTTAGGGTTAGCTTCATTAGCAGCTTTATCAGCTTTAGCCATTAAACCAGACATGATTGTAAATGTTAATGTTACAACGTATTGTCCGAATGTAGCGAAAATCATACAAGCTCCTAAAGCAGCATTAATGTCCATTTTTGCTTTAACAGCGAAAATCATAGCAACAACTGATCCTAATACAGCGTTAGGAGGCTGTGCTCCACCAACTGGCATGTTACCAACCATCATTAACTCATATGTACCACCAACAACTAAGCCAGTGTTTACATCACCTAAGATTGCACCAATAATTGGACAAGCAATGATAGGACGATAAACGATTTCAGTTAATGAGAATTGGTCGATGGCAAAGAAGAATGTTACAATTGCCAATAACACAATTTCTACAATATTCATTTTTCATTTTCTCCTTTTTTGGATTAGCTCCAAAGTTTATTAATATCTTCAGGTGCGATGTCAGGTACACGTTGAATTTCTAATTCAACACCTAATTCTTGCAATTTTTTGAATGCAGCAACATCATCGTCGTTTACAGCTACTGTAGTAGCAACTTGACGTTTACCTTCAGACATGTGCATGTTTCCAATATTACATTTTTTAATTGGAACACCACCCTCAACTAGACGTAATACATCTTGAGGTGTTTCACAAATGATGAAGATTTTTTGAGCAGGACTTGCTTTTCCAATAATGTCGATTGTCTTCTGAATTGAGAAGTAACGAGTCTGAGCATAAGCTGGAGCAGCCATGTTCATCAAACCTTGACGGAATTCATCTTTTGCGACAGCGTCATTTGCAACCAATAATAAGTTAGCTCCTAAAACTCCACTCCATTGAGTTGCAACTTGACCGTGAATCAAACGATTGTCGATTCTTGTTAATAAGATATTTGGCATATTCTCTCTCCTTCCTGATAGCGCTTTCTTCTTTAAAGAATAACTATCTTGCCTATATTATACATTTTCTATTCATAATTTCTTTACACATTTTAAGAAAATATTTGCACTTTTTAGTAATTTTTTATTATTTATCACTAACAATTATAAAAATTGGCTAAAAAAACACATTTTTATCACAAAATCTTCTTAAAAGTCTAAATTGAAAACCGTTTCACAAAATAAAAGAACATGCCTAATTAGCATGTCCCTTCTTTAAACTCTTTTTTTGCTTTTTCTAACTTTTCTGGTTTAACAATTAAATCCAACGCAAGCAACGCAATAGCTGTAGCCGCTGTTACTAATCCAGCTTTTCCATCCTCACTAATTGTTGCGGCAGCCATTTCTTTTGAATGTCCAGCCACTGAACAATCCGCAATTTTGATAGTACCTTGAATTGTAGGACAAACATAACTTACACTTCCCACATCCGTAGAACCACATGGTACTTCATCAACTGGATTCACTTCCTCTACACCTAATTCTTTATATTTTTCTGTCAACATATCAGCTAGCGTATAGTTGATTTTTGTATCCTCGTAAGGACATTCATACATGCTTGTTTTGTAAGTTGTTTGACTCGCAATACAAGATCCTTTTACACAATCCTCTGCACGAGCTGCAATTTCTTTACAATATGCCATTGTAGTAGCTCTAAAATAATACTCCATACTTGCATATGCTGGTATAACATTAGCAGCTAATCCACCATCACGAATAATTCCGTGAATATATGATCCTGGAGTAACAAATTGGCGTAACATTGAAATTTGTGTATATGTACTAATAGCAGCATCCAATGCACTATGTCCATCTTGTGGATGGCATCCATGTGCATTCTTACCAAAGAATTCATATTTAATTGGTAAAATAGCTAACGATCTAGAACCTACACCATTTTCTGTGCTCGGATGAACCATTAAAGCTGCATCTACATCATTAAACACACCAGCTTCACTCATTTTCACTTTTCCACCAAAGTTTTCTTCGCCAGGCGTACCTACGACACGAACAGTTCCGCCTACTTCATCAACAATACTCTTTAAAGCTTCACCTGCTGCAATACCAATTCCTGCAATTAAATTATGTCCACATCCATGTCCTACTTCTGGTAATGCATCATATTCACACATAAATGCAATTGTTGGACCTTCTTTGCATGATTTGTATTCAGCCACAAAATCCGTATCGATTACAACACCAGCCTTTACATCAAAGCCCGCATCCTTTAAATATTTCACTAAAACCTTTTGTGTTTCATATTCCTGAAACCCTGTTTCCGGATTATCATAAAGCGTTTTTACAATATCCATATATGCATCTAAATGATCTTGAATAGATGCCTCAATTCTTCCTTTATAATCCATTCTAAATACCTCCGTTTATGAAAACATCATACCGCATTTTCAGATATTTGAAAAGTTTTTACAAAAGAAAAAGCCAGGCAAAGCCTAGCTTAAATATTAGATACCATCTGAAAAATCGTCATTTTGTTCGATATGTTGGAATACATAACGCATAACTTGGTCTTTTCCAACATTGCACGCAGATTCAGCTAAAGCATGTACATCTTCAGAGAAAGTACGAGTTAAGTTGATTTCTACTAACATACCCAAGTTTGTACCTGCTACAACTTCTACATTTCCTCTTGGGAAACCAATTTCAACAGCTGTCTTAAATGGAGAACCACCAGCTAAATCACTTAATACAATGATTCCTTCGCAGTCTTTTAATGAATCCATAGCTTCTGTTAATTTTTTTGCTAAATCATCAGTTGAATCTGTAGCTTCAAAATCTACAGCAACATAATCTTTTGCATCTCCAGCAATCAAGTTTAAACTTGTAGTTATACCAGATGCAAAGTGACCATGACCAGTAACAATTAATCCTATCATCTTCTTTTTCTCCTTCAAATTTTTACTTTGCAGTATATGGGTAAATAGTTACACCTTTAACAACACGGTTTACTTCTCCTGTTGGACATGGATTGTCTGGTGTAATCTTATAACTCAATGATTTAAATAATGCGATAACTTGAGCAACTAAAATATAGTCAAATCCTAAGAAAATATTATCTTTAGGTGCATCTAAATCAAAGTTAATGAATGTATCTACTAATCCTTCGATTTCAGCATCTGCATGACTAGAAACAGCAACTAAACGGTTCTTTTTGCGTTGTCCACTCATTTCTTTAATAATGTCATATTCATATTGTCTTTGATATTCATCATCTGATAAATAAACAACTGTTAAACATTCATCGTTGATAACTGATTTAGGTCCGTGACGGAATCCCATTGGACTATCAAATGTAGTTGTAACTGTACCAGCAGTTAATTCACAAATTTTTAATTGACTTTCTTGAGCAATACCCTTCAATGTATTTGCACCTAAGTATACAATACGGTTAAATTCCGCAAAGTCAGCAACTAAATTTTCACATACTTTGTATCCTTCATCAACAAATTTTTGTCCTTGAGCGATAACACTTTCCATTTCTTCTGCAGCTTCATCGATATCATCTAAACGGAAACATAATAATGCAGCCAACATCATATTAGAGAAACTTGAAGTCATCGCAAATGATTGGTCATGAGTTTCAGGTGTCAAGTTAATATCGTAAGCATTGTCACGAGTAGAAGCCGCTTTTGCTAAAGCTCCATCCTTGTTACATGTAATGAATAAATGATAAACATTTTCCTTACATACTTCATCAGCAACTTGTACTGAACCAACACTTTCAGGAGAGTTTCCTGAACGACCAAAGTTCACTAATAAAGTCTTTTTATTTCTTGATAAATAGTTTTCTGGAGTTTCTACTAAATCTGTAGAAGCATATGATTTTGCATGGTAACCAGTATAACGGTTAACATATGAATATAAAGCATTACCTACATATTCACTAGTTCCAGCACCTGTAAATACAATATCGCAATCTGGATCACTTAATACAGGTTCCATGAATTTCTTAAGAGCTTCCTTTTCATTTTTGATTTGAGCGATTGTTTTAGCCCAAGTAGCAGGTTGTTGGTAAATTTCCTGTGCAGTAAAAATACCACTTAATTCTTCCCAAGTTGATTTTTCTTTTCCGAACATTTTTCTTTCTCCTTTTAACTAATTTCATTATAACTATTTTTAACTAAAATAAAAGATTTTGGACGAAAGTAAACTAAAAAGTGCAAATTTGTTGTTGTAAAATACAAATTTAAATTAAAAAAAGAAGGATTTCTCCTTCTTATAGAACCTCAATCCAATATGAACAAGTCCACTCTTCATTTGGCTTTAAAATCATTGTTCCTTCTCTATGATAGAAATCTGGTGTTTCCTTTTCAAAATCACCATGAGAATACCATGGTTCAATACACAAGAAATCAGACTCACTATCATGTGTCCACAACGCTAAATATGGATATCCCTCAACTGATACACGAACAATATCTTCATCTCCATGTTTTAAAGTAACATAGCTTGATTTCAACTCTTTATAAATGATTGTTGCATATTTTTTTACATCTTCTCTAGACAATTTCCATTCTTTAAATGCAACATCCTGATATTCTACATTCTTTTCATAACTAGGATCAAACAATAATTGTTTTGCGTTTTCTTCTTTTTCAAAAACTAAAGTATATGTTGAAAATTCATCATCCAATTTAAAACCAGGATGCAATCCAAATCCAAAAGGCATATCCTTTTCACCGTTATTCTTAATATGATAATTAATCAAAACTTTATTTCCATCCAATTTATATCCAATCTCAAAATGAAAATTAAAAGGATATTGAGTCAAAGTTTCATCATTTGCATCCAAAGTAAATACAAGCTCATCTTTACGAGTTTCACCCTTTAAAGTTGCATAACGAATCAAGCCATGGTTTTTCATTGCATATTTTTTACCATCAATTTCATAATCCTTTGTATACGTATTACCTACCATTGGAAATAAAGAAGGATTTCGACCAGACCATCCTTGATCTCCCTGATACAAAGTTTCTCGATTCGTACTTTTCTTAACTAGGTGAAGCATTTCACCACCCTTTTCAGTACATTCTAATTTCAATACATCATTTTCTAAAATATAAGCCATATTATCTTCCTCCTATTCACTATAGCTTTTATTGATTTTTTAAATAATAATAGATGCCATCCTCATCCACTCTACCAATCACAACATTGCTTACTTGTTTTAAAGCATCACACGCATTACCCATCGCAACACCCACATCTGCTTCTTTCAACATGTCCACATCATTTAAACCGTCTCCAAAACAATATGTTATATCAAACATATGAGAATCCATAATTTTTTTCACCGCCGTTGCCTTATCAATTTGACTCGAACGAATCTCAAAACAATCAAAGAATTCCACAACACTCAGATCTTTAATCAAGGATCTAAACTGTTCTTTATCTTTTCCTTCACAAAAGACAAGTAGATTTAATATATCATCACCTTCATAGGGCTTAAAAACTGGACTATTTAAATACAAATGAAAATAAATATCATGTGCATACTTTGAGCAAGGTGTTCCAAAGTAATTTCCATCTCTTGTACTATAGCGATATACTAAGCCATGTTCTTTACAAAACGAATCAATACGTTTTAGTATCTCTTTTGAAATACAATTCATTTCAAGAACTTCTTTTTGCTTATTCAAAACCAAAGCCCCACCATCGCTGATCACACAATCAAATTGAAAGTTTCGCATACAAGAAGGAAGATTCTTCAACTCCATCTGACATCGACTTGTCGACAATGCAACAAAGTGTCCTTGCCTTTGTAGCTCATTTAACATTTCAAATGTTTTCTCACTCACTTCATGAAACTTATTATTATATAGTGTTCCATCCATATCAAAAAAATAACCATTCATAACTTTATAATATCCTCTTTCTAATCTTTTTAAAAGAATTTTCGCTTTTTAATAACAAATTCACATAAACTCATTATAATTATCAATGTGACTACATTAAGCTTTCTAGTATTTAAACATATAGCACTTACACAGATAACATCACAAGTACCCCTCCTTAAATTGTTGTGGTTAAGAAAAACCTGGAAATTTTCTTCCAGGTTTGTTTATTTAATAAATTCTTTAATTTGATCTAAACGCTCTAAAGTTTCGTCATAACCCAATTGAAACCAAGGACCTAATTTCTCTGGATCTGTTGTATATCGAGTAACACCAAGATCTTTATGAGGACGTAAAACTAAGGCATTTCCTTGTTTTTCTAATTCAGCAATTTTATCCCATTGCTCCTTATAACGGATATGACGATTTTTTAAATCATCCGTAATTTGTTTATCTTTATATACAAGATTGGAAAGCCATAATTGCCATTTTGGAGCTGGTTTACGCACATAACCCTCTTCTTTTGTAGAAATAATAAGATGTTTATCATTTCCAGCACGAATACTTTGTTCGATACTAATCATATCTACAAGACCGGCATCCATCCACATTTCCCCATTGAATCTATAAGGCTTTGCCAACAACAATAAAGCACAGCTTGCCTTGATCAAAGTTTCTTCTTTATCAATATAACTCTTATCAAAATATTCAACTTTATGCGTTTTTAAATTATAGAGTCCTACTTCCATCTGCGTTTCACTCTTTTGAAACTTGTCAAGATCTAACGGAACTCTAGACTCAATAAAATCATAAGTTGCTTCAATCCCAAAAATAGATCCTTCCTTAAAGAATGGTCTTAAACCAACTACACCCTTTTGACAAGGTGCATCAATACCTGTGACCTCTAAACGATCTACTTGCTTTGAAACATAGCTTAATAATATTTCTGTACCCGCACTGATTCCTACACAATAAGGAAGTACGATATCATGTTCAAGTAAGCATTTCAATACTCCTGCAGAATAAGCAGCCTTTGTTCCTCCGCCCTCTGCAACAATACCTACTCTACTCACGCACTACACCACTTTCTTTTGCAGCATCCGCAACAGCTTGGGCCACCACATCTGCAACTCTAGGATCTAATGCAGAAACAATAATATGTTCACTATCTAACATATCTTCTGTAACCATTGAACTGATCGCATAAACAGCTGCTTCTTTCATCGCATCATTAATGCAAGTTGCTCCAGCTTTTAATGCCCCTTTAAAAATACCAGGGAATGCCAAAACGTTATTGATCTGGTTAGGATGATCACTACGACCCGTACCAACAATATAAGCACCCGCTTCTTTTGCATCTTCTGGCTCAATTTCAGGAACCGGATTTGCCATAGGGAATACAATCGCCTTTTCATTCATTGAAGCAATCATATCTTTAGATACAATATGACCTGCACTTACACCAATAAATACATCTGCACCAACTAATGCATCTTTTAATGTTCCTGTTTTACCTTCTTTGTTTAGTTTATCAATCAAGCCTCTTTGACCACTTGTTAAATCCATATCCGCAGTTAAAATACCTTGCTTATCCACTAAGATTACATTTCCTAAACCAATCTTTAAAATCAACGTTGCAATCGCAACACCAGCACTACCCGCACCATTGATGACGATTGTTGGATTTTGTTTTTCTGCCAATTTTAAGGCATTGACTAAAGCCGCACATACGACAATAGCTGTACCATGCTGATCATCATGGAAAACTGGAATATTCATCTTTTCCTGTAATCTTTTTTCAACTTCAAAACAACGAGGAGCTGCAATATCCTCTAAATTGATACCACCAAAGCTTGGTTCTAAACTTGAAATAATCTGAACCAATTCATCTGTATCCTGCGTATTCAAACATAAAGGAACGGCATCTACATTTCCTAATGCCTTAAACAATACGCACTTACCTTCCATTACAGGCATACCTGCTTCAGGGCCAATATTACCTAAACCCAACACAGCACTTCCATCGCTAATAACAGCAACTGTATGTGCTCTACCTGTATAGACATAGCTATTTTTCTTATCTTTTTCGATTTCTAGACAAGGTGCTGCAACACCTGGTGTATAAGCAATCGACAAGTCATCTCTGTTTTCAATTTTCATTTTTGGAACAGTTTCCAACTTACCATTCCACTGAGCATGTAATCTTAAAGCTTCCTTTGCGTAATCCATGAAATCCTCCTATTCTACAATTTTCAATACAATTTCTACCATCTTTTCCATCTTTTGAATACTAGCAAATTCAAAACGTCCATGATGATTAAATGAACCCGTACCTAAATTTGGACAAATAAGTCCTCTAGCCGTTAACATTGCACCATCTGTTCCACCACGAATTGGCGTACTAATTGGTGTTACATTACATTGGCGTAAGGCATATTTTGCCTTATTCACACTACGCATATCTCCATGCATATATTGACGCATATTTTCATATTGATCACGAATAACTACATGAACACGATTTCCATACTTTTCATTCATCTTATCCGCAACCGCCTGCATCTTTTGTTTTTGTGAAATAAAACTTTGTTTGCTGTGATTACGAATAATATAAGTCAATTTTGCATCTTCACAAATACCTTCCATACCTACTAAATGATAGAAGCCCTGGCGACCTTGTGTATGTGAAGGTGTTTGTTTCTTTGGAAGACTAGAAGCGTATTCCATAGCTAATAGACTTGCGTTAACCATGCGATCTTTAGCATCTCCAGGATGAATACTAGTACCTTCAAATGTAACAACGGCTTGAGCTGCATTAAATGTTTCATAATCAACAGAATCAATACGATCTCCATCAATTGTAAATGCATAATCAACTGAAAACTTATCTAATTCAAAGTTTTCTACACCACGACCCACTTCTTCATCTGGTGTAAAGGCTACCGCAATAAAGCCATGTTCCTTTTTAGACTGAATCAATTGTTCCATGGCCTCTAAAATAATTGCAATACCCGCTTTATCATCAGCACCTAAAAGTGTTGTACCATCTGTCACAATCAAATCATCTCCAACACAATTTGCCAAAGCCGGAAATTCCTCTTTTGACATTGAGTATTCCTCATTTAAATGAATTGTATTTCCATCATAGTTAGAAATGACTTTGCACTTCACATTTGCCCCTGTAATTTCACTAGCTGTATCCATATGCGCAATAAATCCAATGCGATCCATCTTCTTATCTGTATTCGCATTTAAACTCGCATAAACAATCCCCGTATCTGTCAACTCCACAGAATCAAAGCCCAAAGCTTCACATTCCTTTTTTAATTCACGAGCTAAAACCAATTGTTTTTCTGTACTTGGTGCACTTGTACTTTCTTCGCTTGACTGCGTGTCAAATGATGCATAATGCATTAATCTTTTTTCTACTGCCATATTTTATCCCCCTTTTATGCCAGTTCTTGTGCCAAACGAGGCACAATTTGTTTTTTACGAGAAACAAATCCCTGATCCTTAAATTCCTCAACAACATCACGTACAAATTGAGATAATTTACCAACATACAAGAATCGTGATCCACGACCTTCTACATTTGTAATTACCATCAACATTAAATCAAATTCATGAACTTTATTCTGTTCTTCCATATATTTTAAGAAATCCTGTTTAATTTCATCTACGATACTTAAATCAAAAGTAAACACCTGACTTACCGCAATATGATATCCACTCAACATATATTCCTTTACATCGTTATACAGAATATTCTTAAATTCTTTTCCACGGATTGTGGCTGTGTTTTCAAATAATTCCTTTGCCATCGTATCAAAATCAAGATTATATTCACTTGATAGACGCTTAGCTAAGTTATGATCGATTGGCGTACATGTAGGTGAATTGAAATTCATAGTATCACTAATCATTCCATACGCAATCAATTTAGCAATCGTTTCTGGCATTTTAACGCCATATTCTGCATACATCAAGCCTACAATCGTGCAAGAACTTCCAACAATCATATTTCTAAATACAATAGGACGATCTGTTTCAATATCCCCTATACGATGATGATCCACAATCTCCACAATATCCGCTGTTTCAATATCACTAATACTTTGTTTTTTCTCATTATGATCAACCAAAATAAATTGTTTCTTTTCCGCCTTCAATAAGTTATATCGAGCAACAGCCCCCAAGATTTTCTTTTGGAAAACAACCGGATATGAAGAGTGACGCGTCTTTAACATTTCCCGCTCAACATCTTCCACATACTCACTCTTATTAAAGCGAATCACTTTATTTGCCGGTGTCATAATCAATTCAACAGGAATAGAACGATAAATCATTTGAATAATTTTCATAATATTATAAGGTGTACTAATTAAAGTAACCCCCATCTGCTTCGCCATTTCAATAATATAGCTGTTAGGAACAAAATTTTCTGCAACAACAATAACCGCACAACCCTTAGCCATACTCTTGATCATGCTATCCTCATGATCATTTAAAACCATGATAGCCCCTTCAAGATCACGTTCCATCAATCGCTTATCCGCGATACGAACAAAACCACTTCTTTCAAGTTTTCCCTTTAATATAAAAGAACCCTTAACACTGGCCACTAAATTTTCCAATGGTGTTTCCTTCAATAATTCACTAGTAATGTTCAAATCCTGCATTTGAATTTTTGAAACATCACCCAAAGTAACCATACCTTTGTATTCATTATTTTTATCGACAACATACAATGTTTTTACATGATTCTCTAAGCATAGATCCCATGCATGACGAATGGTTTCACCCTCTTCAATTGTCACTGCATTATCAATTTCAATTTCTTCCAAAGTAGAACGAGCAGTCGTCAATAAAGTAGGCATATCTACATGTAATTTATCTAATATAAATTTAGTTTCTGGATTTAATGTACCCAAACGTGCTGCCATCGCATTCACACCCATTTGTCTCTTCAATTCTGCAAGAGCAAGAGCTGCACAAATGGAATCTGTATCTGGGTTTTTATGTCCAATAACATAAATTGGTAAGCTCATCAAATTCTCCTCTCAATTAACCTAATTTTGTACTCAATATTATAACACGAAAAAAAAGAAGATTCATTAGAGAATCTTCTTACTTAACAGCGTCTTTCAAAGATTTGCTTGCTTTAAATTTTACTGATTTGCTTGCAGCAATTTCAATCTTTTCTTTTGTTGCAGGATTGATACCTGTACGAGCAGCTCTTTCGCTGATTGAGAATTTACCGAATCCGAATACATCAACAGTACCATCATTTTTCAAAGTGTCAGCTACTGTATCGAATACGAACTGAACATAAGCAGTTGCGTCTTTTTTTGAACAACCAAATTCTTCAGCTAATTTTTCAGCTAAATCTTTTTTATTAATAATATTAGACATTTATATGTTCCTCCTCTAATAATTACCCGGTTATTTTATCATTTCTCTTTCTATAGTGCAACGCATTTCATCATCGATTCAACAACATGCTTTGGTAAACCTACCACATTCGTATAATCACCCTCAATATGGTCAACAAAATCACATTCCTGAATGCCATAGGAGCCTGCTTTATCCATGCATTTCCCACTATCTACATATGTTTGAATATCTTTTTCGGACAGCTCTCTAAAATATACATCCGTAGTTTCTACATGTGAATACACTTGATTTTTATAAATTAAACACACACCCGTTTTCACCTGATGCTTACGATTCGATAATGAAAATAGCGTCTGAAAAGCCTCATCTTTTGAATTTGGCTTTCCCAAAATCGTATGATCTAAACATACAATTGTATCTGCAGATAAAATAATCGCATCCGGATATTGTTCCTGCACCTCTTTTCCCTTCGACAAAGCTACCTTCTCTAGTGCTTCATCTAATGTAAGACACAAATCAAACACTTCATCCTTTTTAGCTGGACAAATTATAAACTCATAACCCAACGATTTTAATATCTCTTTTCTTCTAGGAGATTTTGAAGCTAAAACAATCATCTTTCAAACCCAATCGGTGCCTTTTTCACCATATAATATATTGATAATAAACTGACTGGAACCATCAAACAAATCACTTTGATCACACAAGATAAAACAAGCTGATAAAATATCGTTTCAGGAAGCATACAAATCATAAAATCGGTATTGGGATCCAAAAGCCATAATTGATTCGAAAAAAAGATTGTGTGAAACCATGTCCAAAAGCTTGTAAAATCGGTCAAGATCCAGAATCCAAAAAATACAAGCATAATAATCAAAGTCAATAAGGCGCCTAAAAAGCCTTTACTTAAATATGCGAACATCTTTTCTTTTTCATTCCAATAAAAATATAAAAGAATCAAAGCCAAAATCACAAGAGATATCTTTGCGACCTTTACAGCATTTTGATATAACACTTTTACATCTCCCATATGACTTGTTTCTCGCTCATTAAATGTTTCCTGATGATTTCCATACCATGTAATTGTACCCTTGATGTCATCTCTTTTATCATCTAGATAATCTAGCAATAAGCGAATACTTTGATTCAAATCCTTTTTAGATACACCAATATCCTGTGCTAAATGCATTTCTTCATATTTTGGTATATAAAAATTAGGATTTAACGCCGTACTTTTAATACTGAAAACAACACAAACAATAATGAAACACCAGCCAAACAAAAAACCTAAGATGCGCTTCATTATTCAACAGCCACCAAATCAGCTTTTTCTACCATTGGCATGGATTCAATCAAACCGACCAAAGATTGAATGCTAATTTCCAAATCACTAATATCTAAAGTTAATGCAACGTTAGCAATACCATTGATTGGTATTGTCTGGTTGATTGCCAAAACATTAACCTGTTTAACCGAAACTAAAGATAACACTTTGGAAAGAGTACCCTTCTCATTTCGTAAAATCATTGAAATAATAGCTTTACGATTCGATTGTTCTGCATTAAACGCAAAAACCGCATCCTTATATTTATAATAAGTACCCCTAGAAATACCTACCATTTTAACAGCTTCACTAATTCTTTTTGCTTTACCAGACTGCAACAGAATACGCGCCTGCATCACTTGTTCTAGTACATCCGGTAAAATGTCGCCACTAACAACATAAAACTTACTCATATTTTATAAACGCTCCCTTTTTGGCTATCGTCAAAAATCTAAAACCTAATTCCTTAAAATTTTCTTCAACATATTTTGACAACGCAATCAAACGACTCTGTTCAAGCGAGACAACCATCATCGTTGAACCACTTCCCGAAATCCACATAGGAAGTTTTTCATTTTTACAATACTTCTTTATCGTATCATATTCCTTAATAAATTGCTTACGATACGGCTCATGAAGTAAATCCTTACATGATTGGGCCAATAAAGCTTCATCCCCCTGCTGTAAAGCCTGTAAAAACACTAATGCATGAGATACCTGTGACACACAATCTTTAAAATCCATCGTTTTAGGAAGAACTTTACGGGCCTGCTGCGTTTTCACTTCATAATGCGGCACCATTACCAAACAATGATAATCAGCACATGGCACATGACTCATTCTCACATCTTCAGCTTCCATAAAACAAGCTGTCGCCTGACCAAAAATAGCTGGAGCCACATTATCGGGATGTCCTTCCATACTTGTAGCTATTTTTAATAATTCTGATTTGCTCAACCCTTTTTTAAACCAAGCATCACAAGCCATAATTCCTGCCACAACACAGGTTGAACTTGAACCTAAACCTCGCGCAAACGGAATATCTGTATCGATAGTTAATTTAAATGTGGGGTATTCAACCTTTAAATAATCACATGCCGTATAAAAGGCCTGGACTACTAAATTATCCTTTCCTTTAAATTCATCTGGACAACCATCAACCTCTAACGTATCGCTTTCTTCAAATGTAAAATGTGCCCACCAATCTACTGCCATTCCAAGACAATCAAATCCCACACAACAATTTGCACTTGTCGCCGGGACATAGACCTCAATCATGGAATACCTCCTGTGTACTTTGACAAACAACATCCTTCATTGAATCTACATCAATAACTTGATTATGTAGAATCGCAAGATCTCTCAATTCTTTTAATTGAACTGGAATCACATCCTGACAATATTTTGATAGCTCATCCATCGCAACCCATTCATTCTCTTCATTTATATTTAGTGCTTTTAAAACATCCTGACTAAATTTATAAGGAGAAGCTGTAGCTAAAGAAACAACCGGACGACCTGCATTATCTTTTGCAACCTTATAGGCAATGGCTGAGTGAGGATCCAATAAATACTTAGTTTTTTCATATACATCATGAATTTCTTGTCGCGTACCATTATCATCTACACTTGCACACGCAAATAAATTCTTGATTGTTTCAAACGTCTGTTCATCCACTTGATAACGACCCTTTTCATTTAATTCCTGCATCCATCCCGCTACCTTTTGAGTGTCCTTATTTGATGCATAGTATAATAATCTTTCAAGATTTGAACTAATTAAAATATCCATACTAGGCGAAATTGTCTGGATAAAATCACGATTACGATCATAAATTCCCGATGTTAAGAAGTCTGTCAACACACGATTGGCATTGCTCGCAACATAGAATTTCTCTACTGGAAGACCCATTAAATATGCATAATATCCAGCTAGAACATCACCAAAGTTTCCAGTTGGAACACTAAATGAAACCTTATCTCCAACCTGAATAACACCTTGTTGAACCAATTGTTTATAGCTGTCAAAATAATAAACGATTTGAGGAACTAAACGACCCACATTAATTGAATTGGCACTTGTCAGCATTACGTTTTGTTTTGCGCAATATGCATTTAATTCTTCATCCAAGAACAAACGTTTTACTTGGCTTTGAGCATCATCAAAATTTCCCTGAATACCAAACACCTTCACGTTCTTACCTTTTTGTGTTACCATCTGACGATATTGAATGGCACTTACCTTCTTATATGGATAAAAAACGTTTATACCAATATTATCTACATCACAAAATCCAGATAGGGCTGCTTTTCCAGTGTCTCCACTTGTTGCCGTTAAAATTAAAGCTTTTTGATTTGTACTCTTTAATGCACATGACATCAACTGTGGTAATAAAGTTAATGCAACATCTTTAAATGCACATGTGGGACCATGGAAAAGTTCAAGAACATACACATCATCTACTTTTTTAACGGGTGTAATTTCTTCTTTAGAAAAAGAATTTGAATATGCATTTTCAACACACATACTCAATTCATCTATACTATAATCTGTCAATAAATGAGAAAGAATATATACAGCATTTTCTTTATACGACTTTGAACATATCAAAGATAGATCTAAATGAATTTGATCAAGACCAGGCAATACGTATAAACCACCATCTGGACTGATTCCATTTAATATAGCTTGTTTGCTTGAAACGCTTTGGTGAGCATCTCGAGTAGAAATATAATCGTTCATGTATAATCCTCCTTGAAAATCTATATTCCATATGATACAATGTTCACACTTTAAAAACAAGTGTTTTCTAAAAAGAAACAGGAGGAACTTTATGAATGCAGTTATCTTAGGTTACGGAGTCGTAGGAAAAGGAATCGAAATCCTTTCAAAATCACTAGATACAATCAACATTAAGTATGTATATGTACGTAAGGAAAAAGAGGATTTACCTTACTTTACAAACAATGAAAACATTGTCGTTCAAGACGATGTAGATATTGTATTTGAATGCTTAAACGGTCTAGAACCAGCCAATACACTCATCCAAAAAGCTTTAAAGAAAGGGAAACATGTCATCAGTTCAAATAAAGCTGTCATCGCCACTTACCTAGACACTTATTTAGAATTAGAAAAAGAATATGGCGGATCCATTCAAGTAGAAGCTTGTGTTGCGGGTGGTATTCCATTTATTGATGCTTTATTAAAACTAAAAAGACTTGAACCTTTACAAGGCTTTGAAGGTATCTTTAATGGCACAAGCAACTATATTCTAGATTCTATGCAAAAAAACAATCTTGATTTTGAAGATGTTTTAAAGGATGCGCAGGCAAAGGGCTATGCCGAAAAAGATCCATCAAACGATATTGATGGTGTGGATGTTTACTATAAAACAAAAATTTCAAACAGTTTAGCCTTCAACACACCAATTGTTGAAATTCCATATTATGCAGGAATTCGAACAATCAAAATGCTAGATATAAAATTCATCAAAATGAACAATAAAGTAATACGCCACCTATCCGTTTCAAGACAAATTGGCGACAAAATCATTTCTATCATTGCCCCTTGCTGTATGAATGAAAGCGATTTTCTAGCGAATGTCCCAAGCAACTACAATGCGCAAAAGATTCTTTCAAACAGCTTTGATACATTAGGCTATTATGGTCAGGGCGCTGGTCAATTACCTACGGCACAAGCCATGATGCAAAATGCATTGGATACACTTGAGAATAAAGAAAGAAAAATTATATATTCAACGCCAAAAGAATTCGATACAAGTTTATTAAAAGAAACCTGGATCGTGCGAACCGATGTTTCTTTGGAAGACTACTATCCAATCCTAAAAAAAGAAGCAAATTATTACTGGATTGAAAATCAAGATATGTCAATCATTCAAAAAGTAAAAGAATTGGATCAAAATAGCTTTATCGCATTATGGAGGTAAGTCAAATGTTAAAAATCACAAAGTTTGGTGGTTCTAGCGTTGCCAACGCAGAACAATTTAAAAAAATCAAAAATATCATCGAACAAGACCCTACACGTAGATATATTGTAGTATCAGCTCCTGGAAAACGTTTTGCGGCCGACAACAAAATCACTGATCTGCTTTATTTATTAGATGCGCACAGAAAATACCATGTAGACGCATCCGGCGTATTCAAACTCATTAAAAATCGATTTGTCGAAATCAAAAATGAACTTGGCTTAAAACAACCAATCGAAAAAGAGCTTGATGCATTTTACACCAATCTAAACCAAATGTCGCAAGCTGTAATCGTTAGTCGTGGTGAATACTTCTGTGCAAAATTGATGGCCGAATATCTAGGCTACGCTTTCGTAGATGCCAAAGATATCATTCGCTTTAAGCTAGACAAAACCATTGACTGGGAAGCAACTACGGCAAAGCTTCAAGCAAAACATGCACAATATGAACACTTTGTTTTCCCAGGATTCTATGGAACAAGTGCTAACGGACATATTCAAGTCTTCCCACGTGGTGGAGGCGATATCACAGGAGCCATTCTTGCGAAATGTCTTCATGCAGATGTCTATGAAAACTGGACCGATGTCTCTGGATTCTTAATGGCCGATCCAACAATCGTAAAAAATCCAAAAGGAATCACACACATCACGTATTCAGAGCTAAGAGAGCTTTCTTATATGGGTGCCAGTGTTCTTCACGAAGAGGCAATCTTCCCGGTTAAAGAAGCCAATATTCCAATCCACATTTTAAATACAAATCGTCCTCAAGATGCCGGAACCATCATTCAAGAACATTCAAAAATCAAGAGTGGATACCCAATCACAGGTATTGCCGGTAAAAAAGATTTCATGTCAATTTACATCTATAAAAAGCACATGTCCAATGAAGTAGGTTACATACGTAAAGCCCTATCCATTTTAGAAAAATACCATATCAGTATCGAACACATTCCTAGTGGTATCGATTCCTTTAACATTGTTGTAGAGAAAAAAGAAATTGAAGAAAGTCTATATGAAATCTTAGCTCATTTCAAGGATGAACTTAAACCAGACAAACTTAGTGTCCAAGATGACTTAGCTTTAATTTCTACCGTTGGTAAAAACATGACAGATAAACCAGGTACGAGTGGAAAATTATTTGGTGCCTTAGGTAAAAACAATATCAACATTGTTATGATTGCCCAAGGTAGTGATGAAATCAACATTACTGTAGGTGTAAAGAAAAAGGATTTCACTAAAACCGTTCAAGTAATTTATGATACTTTTGTAGGAGGAAACGAACAATGACAACAATCGCAATTGCAGGTGCTACAGGTGCTGTAGGACAACAAATGTTAGAATGCTTAAAAGAAAGAAACATTCAGGCCAATCTAAAATTATTGGCAAGTGCACGCTCTAAAGGAAAAGAAATTGATGGACGCATTGTTGAAGAACTAACGAAAGAAAGTTTTCAAGATGTTGATTATGTTTTAGGTGCTACAGGAAATGACATCACAAAAATGTGGATGCCATGGGCCAAAGAAGCTAGATGTGTCGTTGTCGATAATTCAAGTGCATTCCGTTTAGACAAGGATGTTCCACTTGTAATTCCTGAAGTCAATAAAGAAGATATCAAAAATCATCAAGGCCTAATTGCCAACCCAAACTGTGCAACAATTATTGCCCTAGTCGCATTAAATGCTTTACACAAAAAATACCACATCAAACGCATGATTGTTACTACTTTCCAAGCTGTTTCCGGAGCTGGTGTTCAAGGTATTGAAGATCTTAAAAATCAAATCGAAGACGAAACAATCCCGTCTAAAGCATTTCCTTATCAAATCGCATTTAATTTAATTCCTCAAATTGGAGATTTTGATGATTTAGGTATTTCAAAAGAAGAATGGAAGATGCAAAATGAAGCTAGAAAAATGTGGCATGACGAGGAATTGAAAGTAAATTGTACATGTGTACGTGTACCTATTTGGCGTTCCCATTCAGAAAGCATCACAATCGAATGTGAGAATGAAGTTGATGTGAATGAAGCAAGAGAATTATTAAGTCATGCTGATGGCGTATTATTAAAGGATGATCCAAAAAAACAAATCTATCCAATGCCAAAGGATACGACAAATCAAGATTTAGTCTATGTTGGAAGAATCCGTAAGGATATCACAGATGAAACCAACCACACATTATCCTTATTCTGTTGTGGAGACCAAATTCGCAAGGGGGCCGCTACAAATGCAGTTCAAATTCTTGAAGAATTATTAAAGGCAAACGATTAATTCGCTTGCCTGTTTTTTTAATTTACCTCGATATCACCACTTGTCGTATTCAATTTCAACGTTGCATTGCTTGTTCCTAACACTTTATTAACAGAACCTGTAAATTCTTCTTCACCAATTTCAATATCTCCAGATGTAGTAGAAGCACTAATTGACACATTATTAATATGTTCTACACTCAAATCTCCTGAAGTCGTTTCCAAAATATTATCCCCTGTCAATTGACCATCAAATTCTACATCTCCACTGGTGCTGATGAAGTTGCAGTTATTTAAACTTGAATTTTCAATTGAAATATCACCAGATACACTAGTCACTCTAGAATCCTTTAATGTCACATTTTGAATTTCAACATCACCCGCAACAAGATTACCATTCACAACTAAAGAATCATTTGTCGTATAAATAATCACTTCATTATCATCATGACCTACAAAATGTTTATCCGATATCATTTCTTTTACAGTTAAAACACCATCCTGAACAGAATAATCCAGTTTTTGTTTCTTCGCATCCTGCAAACGATAAGAAATCGCATTCTCACTAGCTTTTTCAATTTTAACATCCATACTTGTCAAATCTAAATTTATTGAAGTAAAATTGTCTATTTTCTCATAATTTAAAGGTTCTTTCACAATTGACGTTTCTTCAATATCCACATTAGTAATTAAATGAATTGCTAGAAAACTACCTCCTGCAATACAAACAAGAATAAAAATAAACAATAAAATAAATCCCTTTTTCATCAGATCACCTCTTTCACTACTAGTTTATCACCACTACTGTGTTTTGTATAGTAGTATACTCAAAAAAATAAGAAGAATCACTTTTTGATTCTTCTCTTCTCAACATTTGGCAAAATGAAATGTTCATACATATACTTCCATAACACTTCACTACCCTCATGTGTCCTTTCATTACGCTTCAATATCTTATCTAGATGCACATCATTTTCAACCCACATTCTTCCTTCGGTTGCCGCATTCAACATAACCGGTTGAAAATTATCCATCACTCTGGCAAATTTAGCTTCAGGTGTTTTTCGTTCTTCAAATTCATTCCACAAGTCAAACACTTTCTTAGCCTGATCTTCTGGCAATAAATTAAAAATGCGATTCGCCGCTAAATTCTCTCTTTCACTTTGTGTTTTCAACCCTTGATCATCATATGCGTACGTATCTCCTGCATCAATTTCCACAAGATCATGAATCAACAGCATCGAAATGGTTTTTAACACATCAATTTTTTCATTCGCATATTCACTCAACAACAAAGTCATAATAGCCATATGCCAGGCATGTTGTGCGTCATCCTCAAAATCTTTTCCATTGCTTTGAAGTGTTTTTCTTTTAATCTGTTTCTCTTTATCAATTTCCAAAATAAATTGCATCTGTTTTTCAATTCGTTCCATAATATCACCCAAAACATTGTAACATACAAAAAGGCCCGGATTCACTCAGGCCTAATCTATTACGTCAACTTCGAAATCATCAGTGAACTTGAGGAAGGAGCAAAATTGGATTTCTATTGACGCAAAATTTCTTAAAACTTCCTTTCGAAGCCAATCAAATTATATCATCATTTACAAGTGCTTTCAATATAATTGTAAATGTTTTACATTTCTATGAAAGTGAATACAGTAACAAACACGCTATTACACTCGACAAGACCACACCAATAACAGGTAATTTCTTTGATGCTGCCATAACCGCTACAACACTAGCTACGATGCCAATCCACATATTCTCATCCACATATAATATGGCCGGAAAAATCAAGGATGCCATCGCCGTATAAGGAATCAGCTGCAAAAATGTTGCTAATTTTCCTGACACCTGGATTTTATTCATAAACAATGCCGGTAACATTCTAGGTATATATGTTGATAAACAAAGAAAAAATATCAATACCCCAAATTTCATTGTAGATCCTCCTTTGAAATGATGAACATTCCAATTAATGCACAACCAAGTGTGGATATCAATATAGATAGAGAACTCGACAAGAATTGATTTAATCCCCAATTCACAACCATAGTCAGAACAACTACATAAAACAAGCGAATGGATTTCTTCATATTTGGCACCAATAATCCAATAAACATTGCATATAAAGAAACACCTAAACTTTTAGATACAATACTTGGTAAAACACTTGAAAATAATATACCTAAAGCTGATCCCACATTCCAAGATAAATATGAAAACAGTGAGAGTCCTGCAAAAAATGCAGGTGTCAGTTTATTGATCTTTTTATCTGTCATCCCCATCGCAAATACTTCATCGGTAATCCCAAAAGATAAAAGCAAACGTATTGGTAAGCTTGTCTTCTCCATTTTTTCCATAATACATGTACTCATAATAATATGACGTAAATTTAAAATAAAAACGGTTAATACAATCGTAATATAAGCCGTATTTTGAGCTAACATCGTCACAGCAGCCATTTGTCCTGCCCCAGTATACACAAATAATGAAAAGCTTAATGCCTTAAAAAATGTCAATCCCGTCGCTTTTACCATCATACCATAAGCAATTCCAACAGGAATGTATCCTAAAATAATCGGGGTTGCTGCCTTGGCTCCTTCTACAAAATCTTTCTTCATAACCTTTACCTAAAGAAAAAAGAAACAGTATAAACTATTTCTCTTCTTTCTTCTTCTTAAACATTTCACTAAATACGCCAAGCGCATAAAAAAGTACACTAAAACATATTGATTGATAACAAGTTGTGATCATATACATAATCAAGTTCAATACATTTAAATTTGTACTGTAATATGAAACAAATGTATTATATGCCTGCAAAGCCGCATAACATGTATAGGCCAATGATAAAACGGCAAAGACATATAATAGAATTGTTAATGCATTTTTATTTTTCATTTGAAATACCCCCTTTAAATAATGACATAATTAAACCACTATTTTTAGATTTATACAAATTGAATTCTTTCAGACTATTTTAAGCAAATGCCTCATACGTATCATCATCTTCACAAACAATTTGAATTACACGCTTTCCATCTACTACTGTCGACACAATTTTATTTGGATATTCTAACGCATCCGAACGAATCGTCAATTCAATCCCTTGCGAAAGTTGGAATTTCTTTGTTCGTTTATTATTCAAGCTTTCGGGAACCACCTTAAACTCTGTATCAAAATTTTTACGTTCAGGAAGAGCCATCAAGCAATCTTTGATTACATCCTTCTCAATTTCTTCTTCACTAAAAGAATACGAATCAATCAAATTATCAATACATTGAGTATAATTCAATTGTTGCGGTGTATTCATGACATTTTGTAGTTCACTCGATAGCTTCACATAATCCTTTTTAGATACAGGTTCTACTGCATTTTTCAATTCATTATCAATTGCCTTAAATGCAGAGTATGTATTCTTTGCATCGTCCCTAGCTTCCTCTAATTCCAAAAAAGAAACCGTCCAATATTTAGCCATCGTATCCGAATATACCTTAATATCTTTGAATACTATATGTGAGTTAATTTCATACATAGAAAATACAGCTGATTTCCACAATGATTTCTTATCACCTGAAAAGCCATACTTTTTCGACAGATCATTTCCATCATACCATTTAGAATGCTCTACTTTGGCAACCACATATAAAAGCTCATCACTGCTATTTTGGACTAAAGCCTGAATCAAGCTTCCCTTTTTTACATTAGAGCCCATACGATAAATTTTTGCCTGCGCTAGTTTCTCACTTGTTAATAACTTATCCGCAATACTATCCGTAAGTACTTCACATTTATCTTGATTTAATGCCATCTGACGAATACACGAAACCACCTGTGTCTGCTCATCATGAATCGTATATATTTTATTTTTTTCATTTGCGTTCGCATACTCAATATATTCTTTCACAAAGACCTGAAATTCTTCTGGCATCTCTTTTCTTTGCACCGTATCGTTATCTAAATCCAAAATATGGAAGGATGTATATAAAATTGTCATAAAAATTTGCTCCTTTTTATTCGCAAATATTATACAATAAGTAAAGGAGGTTTTGAAAATGAAAAGAAAATCGATACCTATTTTATTATTAACTGGCTATTTAGGAGCTGGTAAAACCACTTTATTGAATCACATTCTTAAAAATCAAGAAGGATACAAAGTCGCAATTATTGTCAATGATATTGGAGAAATCAATGTAGATCAAAAACTAATTGACAAAAATGCACAAATCCAAAAAGAAGATACAGATGTAGTTGGACTTACAAATGGATGTATTTGTTGCACATTAAAGCTTGATCTTTTACAGCAGCTATCTGCTTTAGCTTCATCCAACAAATTTGATTACATCATTATCGAAGCTAGTGGCATTTGCGAACCCATTCCCATTGCCCAAACCATTACAGCTGCCAATGAAACACTTTATTCAAGAGGATTACCTGAATTATTTCACTTAGATAACATCATCTGTGTAGCCGATGCTGCCAGATTATCCAATGAATTCAATTGCGGAAAACATTTATTAGAATCGGTTGAAGATGAAGATTCTTTAGATTCTTTATTAATGCAACAATTAGAATTCTGTAATACCGTGATTTTAAATAAGTCTGAAACAGTCAATGAAGAAGAAAAAAACGAGATTAAAGCCGTCATTCACAAGCTATGTAAAGAAGCTGGAATTATTGAAGCTAGCTTTGGCCAGGTCAATCTAGAAGAGCTTTTAAATACACATAACTTTGATTATGAAAAAGCCCAAAACAACATTGGATGGATTCACGAAATTGAAGAACATGAACACCACCATGATCATGAGCATGAAGGAGAGGCCTTAGAATACGGCATTTCCACTTTTGTATGGCAAACAAGAAAACCATTAGATTTAAAGAAATTCACAAATCTATTAAACAACTATCCAAATGTTATTCGTACCAAAGGCTATGTATGGTTTGATAACCAGCCTGATTCTGCTTATTTATTTGAACAAGCTGGTAAATTAAATTCACTTTCAGAAGACTCATTATGGATCGCATCAGCTCCAAAACAAGATCAAATTGATTTATTAAAAGCCAATCCACAATTAGCTCAAAACTGGGATGAAGAGTATGGAGATCGAATCAATCAATTAGTCTTTATTGGAAAAAATATGGATGAAGAACAAATAAAAAGACAGTTCAATGACTGTCTTGCTTAGGAGAAGAAATTCTCCTATTTTTTTATTAACTTTGAAAAGTTTTGATCTAAAATACTCTCTACTTCTGAATATGTTTTATTCTTTAACTGAGCAACCTGAGTAATTTCATTTTTTAAAGCCGCTATATAATCCACACTATCAATAGCCCACTTTACAGCTTCAATACCATCGGATTCCATAAGTAATTTATCAATAGAGACTTGTTTTACCAAATGAGTTACTTCCACTTCTTTTCCAATGGAAGGACCAATCGTAAAATAGGATGCCACTTCATCATATTCTTTGACATAATCCATACATCCATACCAATGTACAACATATGTATTTGGATATTTACGAATCAGATCTAAAATTGTTTTTTCTTGTCCCTTCGTATGTAAAATGACAGGCTTATCCCATTCTTTCGCTAGCTGAAGCTGTTTTTCAAACACTTCTTTTTGAATTTCTAAATCCACATCACACCAGACACTATCCATGCCAATTTCACCAATAATCGATGCTTGTTTTAATAGTGGAAGCATCGATTCTAATGTATCTAAGCTTGCATTCCAAGGATGTACGCCACAAGAATAGAATAAATGTTTTTGATGAACCAGTTCATATTCTTTTTCATTTGCGACGTTACAAATACCAGAAATATCATATTCATTTTGTAACATTTCTATTTCTTTTGAATAATGATAATGTGCATCATGCATGATTTTCACCCTTCAATAGTTCATAAATTTGTTTCTTTAAATCACTTTGTGAAAACAACCAATCCCTTGATTTCTTTTCTTTAGATAAATCAATTTCCCGCAATATATGACTTGGTTTATTGGATAAAATTAAAATGCGATCCGATAAATATAAAGCCTCATCTATATCATGCGTAACCAATAAAGTCGTGCGATTATAATTCTTTCTTAATTCAAGAAGCCAATCCTGCATATCATTACGTGTAATGACATCCAAAGCTCCAAATGGTTCATCTAATAAAAGAATATCTGCCTTGCACAAAGAAGTTCTTAAGAACGCTGCTCTTTGTCGCATACCTCCTGAAAGACTCGATGGATATGCGTTTTCATAACCAGAAAGGCCAAATGTTTCAAATTCTTTTAAAGCTCTTTGTCTGATTGATTTATCATGATTGATTTCGCCATACAGACAAACATTATCTAAAATAGTTCTCCATTCAAGTAATAAATCATTTTGTGGCATATACGCAAAATGAGAGCTAACGCCATTAACAGGGTCTTCATCCACAAAAACATGACCAGAATAATCTTCAAGCAATCCAGCTAACACATTTAAAATAGTGGATTTACCACAACCACTCGGTCCTAAAATCGAAACAAATTCTCTTTCTTGAATTGAAAAAGAAATATCATGCAATATTTCTTTTCCAGAAAATTCAAGATTTAGCTTTTCAACCTTTAGCTTCATTATTTTACGAACTCATTTGTGTATTGATCTTTCGCATCAATTTTTTTATTGATCAATCCTGTTTCATACATGAAATCTGTATAATTGTTCCATACAGAATCTTTCATAACACCCCAAGAATCTGCATCCTTCGCATATTGACTACTTAAATATTTTTGACTTTCTTTAAGGAATTTCATATCTGTATCTTTTAAAGCATCCTCATGTAAAATTTCAGCGGCTTTATTTGGATGATCAATGGCATATTCATAACCTTTTTTAGTTGCTTCCATAAATTTCTTAACGGTATCTGAATTCTTTTTAATCATCTTATTGTTTGTAATGATAACTGGAGTATAGTAATCCAAACGACTGTCTAAATCAGCTAATGGCATATAATTTACATCATATCCATCCTGCATGGCTTTAATAATAGCCCATCCGTAGAACTCCCATCCAAGGTTCACTTTATTTTTTCCAACTTCATCGGATAAACCAGCAATACCAGATCCGTCAGATCCTACAATCGTTAACTTATTAAAATCGGCACCCGCTTCATTCATAACAGCTTTAATTACAGCTTCTTCACTTGGTGCTCCCCATCCTGCATATGTTTTTCCTTCAAAATCCTTTACAGAATTAATATTTGCACTCTTCAAAGAAACAAATCCTGACGTATTATGTTGGATAATTGTCGCAATTGTTTTAATTGGAAGTGGATCTTCACTTGTTAGAGCATATGTAACATCTTCCTGGTAAGAAACACCAAAATCAGCTTTTCCTGCTGCAACCATTGAAGTCGTCGCATTATCACCTGGTTCAATGATATCCACATCTAAACCAGCCTCTTTATAATATCCTTTGTTTTTAGCTGCATAGAAACCTGTGTGGTTTGTGTTTGGCGTATAATCCAACATTAATGTAACCTTAGTCAAATCTTCATCTGAACTCGATGTTTGAGCACAACCCACTAAACTTAACGCAACAGCAGCCGCACACATAGCTTTTAAAATTTTCATTTTCTTTCTCCTTTTCGTAAATGTGGAAATAATAATTTTTCCAATAGAGTCACCCCTAAATTTAATAGGATGCTCCAAAATATAATCATCAATACACACGCAAAGACTTTATCTAACATATATCCATTCTTAACTCGAAGCATATAGTAGCCTAGCCCTGCTCTACTTGAAAGCCACTCTCCTACAATAGCTCCACCTACACAATAGGTAGCCGCTACCTTTAATCCGGAAAATAAGCCAATGGCACCAGAAGGAATCTTAATAATTTTATAGATTTGAAACAGATTAGCTCCAAAGCTTTTTAATAAATTGATTTCCTTTTCACTCACTTGCGATAAGGCATCTGTAAAGGATATCGCTATCGGAAAAAAGCACATAAATATGACAATCAAAACTTTGGGCAATAAGTCAAATCCAAACCAAATCGAAAATAAAGGTCCTAAAACCATGATAGGTACAGTTTGTGTCACAATTAAGTATGGATAAATACTTGTCTTAAATGTTTTCGATAAATCCATACCAATTGAAATCAATATCGCAAAGAAAGTACTAATCAACAAACCTAATACAGATTCTTCTAATGTAACAAGTGAATGTTGCATCAGAATATCAAAATTTTCAATCAGTGCACTGATGATTTTTGATGGACTTGGTAATATATAAAGTGATATATCAAATACACGAACATATAATTCCCAGCCACCAATCACTAGAATAAACACAAGCAACGGCATGACAATTCTACGATTTTTCTTCATTCATTGCCTCCTTCCAAAATAAAAAAGGCACCCTAGAGTGCCACTATCAATCGATATGACTCCCTACGCTAGTATTAACCAGATCAGGTAATAAGGGTTTTTCTCAGCAATTGCACCCCTGTCATGTATGTTTTTACTTGCCCATTGATTATATCACAATCTTAGACTAATTTATATTTCTTGCAGATATCCTCAATAATTTTATCTAAGCTTTTACCATCCATTGAAATCGAATCCATTTTGGACGCATACAAAGTATGGAAATAATCAAAATCCGCATGTATTTCACGTATATAATACGCCTTATGCTTATTTAAATACGATTGAGGAATGTGCAAAAGATTATCATTATCATCTGTGAACTCCAAGCGTTTAAAAATATTTTCTGCTTGATCCGTTAAGTCGAAACAAATAATATCTGAATCTTCAAAGAAATCTTCATACGCATCCAAATACGCAATAGGACTTAAGGCAATCACTACATTTTCCTTTTCTTGAATCCAAGATGAAATCATTTCTGCACGCAATTCATCCCGTTCATATTGATCATTATATTCATCTTGAAAACCAAGCATGGTACCATACTTTTCTTTGATTTTCGCATCCATATCGATAAAATCGTAACCTATCTTTTCTGCCAACAACTCACCAACAGTTGTCTTTCCAATGTTACCCATCCCAAAAATTAATATTTTCATTTTACACCTCTACATCATTACACGAATCAATCCACACAAAATTAAATGTCCCACATAGAACCAATAAAAGAACCATTTCATAAATGTACTCTTTCCTCTAGTTCCATCATATAAAGACATAATTGGATATACTAAAATAATTCCAAACTGCAATAATCCATAAACTACATCTATGCATAAACAATAGACAAGAACATACATAGAAATATATAAGGCCATGCCTAATACTTGTTTCTTTAAATTACCTTGGTTTTTATAAATGTAGTTTGTACAAAGAACGGGAAAACATGACCAATCACTTGGAAATGCCAACAAACAAAGAATTAGAATACAACCTATCTTCTTTACGTCTTTCCAATCTTGATCTTCTACCCATAAACCAATCACCGATAAGAATAGTGGCCATATAATACTTGTCTGATTTAAGAATGATTCTTTAAATGGAATAAAAGATATGCCAAAACAGAAGTTATACGCAAAGTGAGCGATAACTGAAAAAATCAATAATCTTTCTAAGTATTTCTTTAAACTATGCGTATGCGTATAACCTTCAACCACCATAAACCACATAATAGGAGCCGCCACTCTTCCAATTAAATGAATCAATAAAAGCCATCCATACTTTTCATAATTTGGATAAAATGTGGTTGCGAAATGATCCATAAACATGGCAATGATCGCAATCATCTTGATTTGATTTCCATTTAACTTTTTCATCATCTTGTCACACCCTCTCCTACATTTGGTTCAAAGTGCGAATATACAACATCTGCACCAAATAAAAGAAGTAAAACTAAACATACAGTCGATAATTTTTTGTTTAAGTGTTCCTTTACCCAATTATCAATCAATGGTGCAATCACATAGACAAAGGCCATACCACCAACACCAAATACTAATAATCCTTCTGCACAAATTCTTCCATCAAGATTTAAAAAGTAGCCTGTATAATCCCACCATTTTTGGCCATTGTGCGTAAGCTCTAAGAAGAAACCCGTAAAATATTCAATGCATCCACACAAAAGTACAGCCATACTAAATTCAACTTTTGGTCGCATCCTAAATCGTTTTAATAAAAGTAAAATTAAAACACAGCCAAATCCATAAATAGGAATCCATGGGCCATGTAAAACACCGCGATTCACAAATTTTCCATAGCTAATCATTGAAAGACTCACTTCCCAAATCCATCCAAAAAAACACATAAAGAAGAAACAGACTAAAATAGATGTTACTGTATAATTTCGATTTGGATGTAAAACACGAAGATTTGACTTCTTATACGCCTCTTCAATTGGAGATAGCCTTACTGGATAACATAATAAATACACTTCAGTAATCATAGTTTCAGCTTCCATTTTATTATAGGTATATCTTTCATATTGTTTTTCTTTAGAACTCAAATGAAAGATGATCCCAAAATTATCACACAAGAACTTTTTAACACCCGTATACGCATTTTCTATTGGATTCTTTGCGTTCAATGCCGCAATCACATCTGAATATGTATTTTTCATTAATGCACTGCTTGGTTTTTCAAATAAATACGTATCATTTAAGATAGCACTCTGAAATTCTTTCCTTCTTAGTGTATAAAATTCACTCATCACAGCCATACGATACATATTTGAATAGAATATAGCACTAATTCCAAATGTACAAACATCTAGAATATACCATCCAGCCATAGATAGTTGCCATTTAAAACATTCAACCTTATGTCCCTTCATCATATTTCGAGATAAAGAGAGTGCATCTTTTAAAGATATCGTCGGATTTTCAGCTAAAATATAATCCACTAAATAATATGCGTAGTAAAAATATATTCCTCCAACAACTGTAAAACTCATAACTGTCAAAATAATAGATTTCACTAACTTCACAAACGCAACATGCATCTGTTTGCGAATACGCATTAAATAAACCAATCGATCGAATGGCAGTTTGGCATAAACTCTTCCTTCCAAAAATAGTCTGCGATTAATCACTGGTAATACATTTACAATATATACTTTATAGAACACAGATATGCATAAACCCATCACGACAAAACAAATACTCGCTATATCTTTTGAATGAACAATGGTTGATAAACCTAAAAATAGTGTCTTCACAAAAGAACCTGATGTAACACCATTCACAACCGTGGCAAACACACCATTTGTCGTACCAAAGACATCTTTAGGAAATAAAGATGTCATCGACTTCACAAAAGAAGAGTGCATTAATAAGCCTGAAACACTTTTGGCATTATCTTGTTTTAAAAGTGATAAAGTCGAACTAAATTCACTTCCCATAAGTACTGCCGCTAAACATAATACTAAATAAGTCGCATAATGTGTTTTTATATTTTTATGTGCATTTCTCTTAATTTCTTTTAGTTTCATACTTAAATAATACCATATCTGTAGTAGAATATTTTCAAAAGAAAGGGGATTTATGATGAATCCAATTATTCAAAGTTTAATTGACCGTAAGTCTTGTCGTATTTTTGAAGATAAAGAAATTTCACAAAAAGAAAAACAATTAATACTAGAAGCTTGCATGCAAGCACCGAGTGCTGGAAACCAACAAATGTATACTATTATTGATGTACAAGATCAAAAGCTTCAAGAAACACTATCTAAAACGTGTGACAATCAACCTTTTATTAATCAAGCTAAAATGGTTTTAATTTTCTGTGCTGACTTTCAAAAATGGTTTGATTTATTTAATTATGAAAACTGTAATCCAAGAAAGCCAGGTGTTGGTGACTTATTATTAGCTACAACAGATGCGACCATTGCCGCACAAAATGCAGTAGTAGCAGCCGAAAGTTTAGGCATTGGCTCATGTTACATTGGTGATATTCTAGAACAGCATGATCTACATAAAGAATTATTAAATCTAAGTGAATATGTCGTCCCTGTATGCATGTTAGTACTTGGATATCCTGCAAGTGATCATTTTAAAAGACAAAAACCAGAGCGTTGCAAATTAGAAGATATTGTTTGTGTCAATCAATATCATAGAAAAGACAAACAGGAATTAAAAAAAATGTTTGAACACAAAGCTGGAAATAAAACATTACATGAATGGGCAACTGCTTTCTGTAACAGAAAATACAATTCTGATTTTTCAAAAGAAATGACAGATTCAGTACAAAAATATATTGACCAATTTAAAAGCGAAGCCAATTAAGACTTCGCTTATTCATTTATAACTTTAAAGCAATATTTACACCATCACGAACAGCTTCCAAAGCTTGTGCTACACTAGACGCATCACCAAACAAGTATGTTTCTTTTCCGGTTTCTCTAATAGCTTCATATAGACTTGGATCTGGTTTTGAACCTGTCGCATATATGATAAAGTCAAATTTTCTTAATTTTTGTGTTTCACCCGCTTTTTCAACTACAACCCCATCTTCTACAGATACAAGTTTTGTTTCCGTTATAGCCGTAATTGGTAAAGTTTGAATACGTGTCATTGTCGAAACTAAATTTGCCGGAGATTCTCCATCATCAATATTCTTTTTCATTTCTAGAATTGTAACATGCGCATCCGGATGCTTTTCGCAAATATATTCACTGGCTTCAACACCAACCATGCCTCCACCTACGACAAGGATATTTCCGTGCACATCGACTTTATCGCCTAAAATATCATGTGCTGTATAGGCATTTTCATTTGGCTTCTTAGGAATAGAACCATTACATACTAGAACAACATCAAAATCCTTCACATCACCCACTTTTACTGCATGATTCAAATGAACAGGAATATGTAATCTTTGACATTCACTTTCTAAATAATCAATCCATTTGTGCATTTCCTTTTTTGGTGCGATCTTGCTGGCAAGATTAATTTGTCCACCAATCACATTATTTTTTTCAAAGACTTCTACATTCAACCCTCTTAAAGCACACATTCTTGCCGCACTTAAACCACCAATTCCACCACCAATAACCATAATCTTTTTATTGGATGTCGATGGTTCTATCTTCATTTCGATTTCATGACCACAGAATGGATTGATAACACAAGTACCACATAAACGTTTTGTTTGTTGACCAACACATCCAGCAAGACATCCTGTACATGGGGCAATCTGACAATCTTTTCCTTCTTTTACCTTCTTCACAAAATCCGCATCCGCTAGCAATGCACGCCCAAGTACAATTCCATCGACTTTTTCTTCTTCTACTAAAGAACGAGCTAATTTCGCATCATTAATTTTTCCAACTAAAATCACAGGAACATGGCTCACTTCTTTGATTTTTAAAGCTTCTTCTAAATTGGTTGCACACACCTCACCGTGACTTGGCATAATCTTATTTGGCAATTCATATTGAGATCCACCTGAAATTTCAAAAGCATCTACACCACGTTTTTCAAGTTCAGGAATCAATTGAAGCATATCTTCAACTGTATTTCCTCCTGCAATTTTTTCAGAACCAGACATTCTTAAAATAATTGGAAATTCAGCACCACATTTTGATTTAATCGCTTCAATTACTTCAAACAACAAGCGAGCACGATGCATTAAATCCCCGCCATATTCGTCCGTACGTTTATTTTTTAATGGACTTAAGAAAGATCCAAGAAGCATATAGCCATGAGCACAATGCAATTCAATTCCATCAAATCCAGCTTGTTTTGCCTGATATGAAGTATTCGCATACATCGAAATAATATTTGGAATCTCTTCCACCTTTAATTCTCGTGTCTGTTGATACATAGAATTCAAATAGCCACTACTTGAGATAGGCGTTACGCCAAAGAAAGACGAAATACTTTCTGGGCCTGGATGGGTAATTTGAGGAATAATTTTTGTTCCGTATTCATGAATTTTATCCGTAAACTTCTTATATTCCACAATGCTTTCTTCACTTCTAAAACATAACGTATTCCCTAAATACGGCGTATTAGGATCAACGCTTGTCGCATCCGTAATAATACACCCTACTTCTCCTTTAGCTCTTTCAAGCCAATATGCCTGTTCTTGTAGCGTAGGAATTCCCGTTTGATCTCCATACCCTAAAGACATAGGAGCCATAAAGGTACAGTTTTTTAATTTCATCGAACCAATTTTTAACTCATCAAATAATGTTGTCATATCGTTACCTACTTATTAATTTCTAATACCGCATGATAAGCATCTTTAAATGCATCTAAGGCAATGCCTGCTTTCTTGCAGTCACCAACGATGTATGTAGGAATATCTAGATTGGCATACATACTTGTATCATTGGCTTTTGATCCAACGGCCATAATCACACTGTCATATGGATATTCTTTGCCACTGGCAACAACAACCTTATCATCAATTCTTTCTACAGTTGCACTTGTTTCGATTGTGATAGGCATTTGTGCCATCGCAAACTGCGCTGTAATTTGACGTAATGGACCTAAATCCTGTAGAGCTTTCTCTTTCATTTCTAAAACAGTGACTTTCTTTTGTCTTGCAGCTAAGAACTCAGCTGTCTCAAAACCAACAAGTCCACCACCAATAACAACTACGTTCTCACCTGGTACTTCTACCTTTTCACTTAATACATCATGTGCAATAATTGTCCTTTCATTACCCTCGATTGGAAGTACAATTGGACTAGATCCAATCGCAACAATCAATGCATCCGGCTTGATTTCTTCAAGCATTTCCTTAGTAACAACAGTATTTAAGTGCATTTCAATTCCAGATTCCTGAACATCTAAAATCATTTTATCTACGGCATTCTTAAAATCTTTTTTAGCAGAAATAGCTCCAGCTAATAAGAACTGTCCACCAAGAATATCACTCTTTTCAAATAAGATTGGTGTATTGCCTGTTTCTTTTAAATCTAGAGCCGCTTCCATACCAGCAATTCCACCACCTAGAATTACTACTTTTTTAGGTGAAGAAGATTGTTTCAATCCTAATGTTTCTTCTTCTAATAAGCCAGGATTTCGCATACAAGTAATGTGTTTAATAGCTGGATTATATAAGGACGCACAGAATGAATCGTAGCAGCCTTGGTTACATCCAATACAATATCGAATTTGATTGACTTTACCTGCTTTAGCTTTATTACAGAAGTTGGCATCGGCTAGCTGAGCACGTGCCATGACAACAAGATCCGCCTTGTCATCTTCTAATATCTTTTCAGCAAATTCAGGTGTATTGATACGTCCACAAGGCATTGTCAACATACCCGTTTCTTTTCGAATATGTGCTGCATCTTCTACGTTAAAACCATTTTCAATATCAACCGGTGCCACTTCATATAGTGTAGCTGCCGTTAAGATATTTCCACGACTAATATTTAATACATCTACACCTAATTCTTTGGCATCTTTACAAAATTCAATCACTTCTTCAACCGTTAGTCCACCATCTAACATGTCATCATGACAATCCACACGCATGAATAATGGCATGTCCTCTGGCATATTGGCACGAATGGATTTAATACATTCCAATGGGAATTTCTTACGGTTTTCAAAAGATCCACCCCACTCATCACTTCTATGGTTAATTCCACCTGAAAGCATTGAATGTGGTAAATAGTTATGTGCACAATGGAATTCTAAACAGTCAAAACCAGCTTCTACTGCACGTCTTGCGGCTTGTCCAAACTTATCTATTATATCGAGCAATCTTTCGTTTGTGATAGCTGGCACTGTATATTGTGGGCTTAAAGGTAAATCATTTGGCACTAAGATTTGAGCCGTTTGATCTGAAGCTACAGCTAAACCTCCTTGCCATAATTGTACACATGTTTTTCCTCCGGCTTCATGCACGGCATCGTTTAACTTTTTAAATCCTGGAATGTACTTGTCTTCAGCTATTGATAAAAATCCATGTGGAGCACTGGCTTCATCAACACTTGTAACTTCGACAGTATTTAATCCGTTACCACCTTTTGCACGAGCCACATGATACGTAATCAACTTATCCGTAACACTCTTTCCATCTTCACTTTCTGCGCTTTCATGTGTACCCATCGCAGACATCACAATGCGATTTCGTATTTCCATACCACGTATTTGTATGGGATCAAATAATTTGTCAAACATATGATTGTCCTCCTTATATTATGTTTTCTTCTTATTTTATTATACTTCAAATGTTAGCGGTTTCACATATGAAAAAGAAAAAGAGCTGTCATTATTTGACAACTCGTACAGATTCAATTCCATAATATTTCATTACTTCTATTGCACTCTCACTAATAATTTCACCTGGAATCACCGGAAGAATGGCAGGAGGACACGATACAATAACACTAGAACATATTTGTCCTAATGATTTAGAAACATCTACTTTCATACTAGGCGCAAATAAGGCTTGTCGTACATTCATAACTTTCTGAGCACATTCTAACTTAGGAAACGAGGTTAGTATCGTTTTTTTTCTTTCAATTTCACATAAACAGATTTCTAATCGAATAAAATCTTCTTTCGTATTATATGGAGATGGCATCAATACAATATAATCAGAGTCATAGAATTCGGGGTAGATATCACAATCCATTAAAAGATTTGCGATTTCATTTCCCGTATAACCATAATCTTTCGTTGAAATTGTAATCTTCATGGGTTCACCAGATAAAATAGTATATCCATGTTGAACTAATGTATTTTTCAAAGAATCCACATATCTAATACATTCAAACAAAGACTTTCTAAATGTGTCATCCAATACTTCATTAGCTGCATCTAAAGAGGCCATAATCAAATAAGATGGGCTTGTGGAAGAAAAGTATTCCATAAAATGTTTAACCTGACTTTTCCATTCTTTATTAAGAGAATCACTTAAGTGCAGATAAGCTCCACCCGTTAGTACCGGTAGTGTTTTATGAGCTGAGTCACAACATAAATCCGCTCCCAAATCAATCGGATGCAAAGAACTTTCAAGAAAGCGAAGATACGCACCATGAGCATTGTCGATGGCTAGTAATACATTGTGTTTTTTACATACAGAAGCTAAAGACTTAATGTCCAAAAGATTTCCTAAATAGTCCGGATTTGTCAGATATACAGCCGTTGGATGATTTTCAATAATTTCTTTTTCTAAATCTTTGACACTCACCTTGCAAGATAAATAATCACTGTTCCCATATAGCCATTCAATGTCAAAATCCAATAGTGCAGCTGCATGAATAAAGCTTCGATGGGCATTTCTTCCTGCAAGAATTTTAGGCTTCTTGCCTTTACTTTTGGCATCTTGGCATAATATTGTGCACATTGTTTGAATACATAATGTTGAGCCTTGTGTTGAATAATAGGTTGGACATCCAAATAAAGAAGATGCATTTTGTTCACTTTCCTTAATAATTCCTTCTGCCGCAAACAATTCATCTGCTCCATGAATTTCTGTAAGATCCATTCCTTCAAAACCAAGAATGCCAGCACCTTTATGGCCTGGCATATGCATTCTTACGGGTGATTTTTCTTGATACGATTTTAGAAAACTAACAATCGGCGTCTTCATGACTATTTTCTTTCATATCTCGAATAATAGCTACGGCAAGTGCACACTCTAGTCGTTTACAGAATAATTCACAGCCCTCTTTATATACACCTTTGACAGATCCTGTCGCATGGTATGCATTAGCTGCACATCCTCCTGAACAATATAATCTTGCCCAACAGTCTGTACATTCTTTACGTGCATATACGTTGCACGATGCGAATTCATCCTGAATCTTCTTGTTTGTAACACCTGTATAAATATCTCCTAATTTAAAGGCTTCTTCTCCAACAAATTGGTGACAAGGATATAAATCTCCCCATGGTGTAACTGCCATATATTCGGTTCCTGAACCACATCCTGAAATACGTTTATAAATACATGGTCCACCTTTTAAATCAATCATATAGTGATAGAAAGTAAATGGATCCTTCTTATCATCATATTCCAACATTAATTTAGCTAGATCCTCATATTGTTTCATAACAATTTCACGATCTGCTTCATTAAGTGCAGCTGGGTCATCTGACTTGGCAACAACTGGTTCCATACTTAGTTCTCTAAATCCTAAGTCTAACATTTGTTGCACATCTTTTAAGAAGTCTGGATTGGCATGAGTAAAAGTACCACGCATATAGTAATTTTTACCTTCACGAGCCTTTACTAACTTTTGGAATTTAGGAACGATTGTATCAAAGCTTCCCTTACCAGAATAATCCACACGATAACGGTCATGCACTTCTTTACGTCCATCTAAACTTAATACAACATTGCTCATTTCTTTGTTCGCAAACTCAATCACATCATCATCAATCAACATACCATTTGTCGTTAATGTAAAACGGAAATTCTTTCCAGCGTCTTTTTCAATACTACGAGCATAAGCAACCAATTGTTTTACAACATCAAAATTCATAAGTGGTTCTCCACCGAAGAAATCCACTTCTAAGTTTCTACGAGTACCTGAATTTTCCACCAAAAAATCAAGGGCACGCTTACCAGTTTCAAAGCTCATCAAGGCACGGTTTCCATGATACTTTCCTTGGCTGGCAAAGCAATATGAACAATTCAAGTTACAAGTATGGGCAATATGTAGACATAAAGCTTTAATTACACCACTTGTCTTTGCCTTTAATTGACCAGCCATCGGCTCATATGTATCTTCACTAAATAAACGCCCTTGTTCTTTTAATTCTAAAATCTGGTCGTAACATTCTTCTAATTCAGATGTTTCAACACTAGGATATTTTTCTTTCATTTCTGAAACTAAAGTATTTTTATCCTTATCTAAAAATTCAGCAATCATGTCATATGCGATTTCATCTACAACATGAATACTTCCTGAACAAATATCCAATACAATATTCTGATTAAACATCTTATACTGATGAATCATCTATATTTCCTCCTCATAATTTAAAAAATGCTGCCTTAAAGGCGGCATTAAAAATGCCGAATCACTTCGGCATTTCTTAATTACTTACTTTCTTTATTATTTTCGCAAGCTTGGTTAGCGATTCCGCAGCTAGTTTTACAAGCTGATTGGCAAGAAGTTTGGCATTCTCCACATCCACCATTTTTTGCGCTTTCACACAAGTTACGAGTATCTACTGTATTAATATGTTTCATGATTATATACCCCCATATAGATTCCTTTTTATTTTAACACGCCAACCAAAGAATATCAAATTAAAAAGGCATTCCGAAGAATACCTTTATAATCTATTTAGAGCTTTCTTCCTTAGTACGGAATACATAACGACTAGTTACTGTAGCACCTTCTGGAGCACCAGAGTATGAAGCATATTCTTTGTTCATAGCTTTGATTTCGTTCATTACGCTCTGTAATGTTTCAAGTTCTCCAACACCTAAATCAACCTTTTCTTTTAATTGATCCAATCCTTCAGACTTGAATTGTTCATTACCCTCATACAATTGTTTAGCACCATCATTCAATGTTTCAAATGCTTCACCCAATGTATCTAATCCATCAGCCATTTCATTGAATGTTCCACTCTGTCCAGCAAGTGTTCCTGTTGCTTGTGATAATGCACTAGCACCACCATTTAATGTAGCATTGTTTGATGTTAATTGAGTAGTACCAGCTTTAATTTTGTCAATTCCAGCTTTAGATTGAACTTGTAATGAATCTACACTGCTTGCTACCAATTTTGCACCAGCTCTTAAACTAGAAGTTCCTTTTTGCAATTCATCAATTGCATCATTAATAGTTTTGCCCATAGTCTTTAATGAAGAAAGATCAGTCTTTTTTAAAGTAGACTTTAATACAGAAATCTTATCTAATGAATCACTAACATCACTTTGTAATATTCCAATATTTTCTGCAGCTGATTCTACTGTTCCTGTTAAAGAATTTGCGCCAACTAATACTCCATCTAATAAAGTACCTAATTGGTCTAATGTTTGTGACATATCAACAAATTCTTGTAACTCTCCGTGACTAGTTGTAGTTAAAGCTTCAACTTGTTTACGTTGTTCTTGTAATTTTGCGATTTGAGCATCAATTGCATCATTATTCACTGTTGTCGTAGATGTTTCTGAACTTGTTGTATTTCCTTCTTCATCAGTTACTGAAGTTGTGCTTGTACTAGTAGTACCCTTAGCAGCTTCTAAAGCTGTAATAGTAGCATCAATACTATCTAACATAGACTTCTTTGTAGAATTAAAATCCTCATTGAAACCTTCCACAACTTTCTTGTTGTTAGTATAAGCATTATTATTAGTTTTTATTTGATTATTTATTGCCTCTTGTAGTTTTGGTAATTGTGTTTCTTTGACATTTTTTAATGTTTTTAATGTTTCTAGTACTTTTGCATCTTTCATTCCTTGATTCAAACCAGATACAATTTTCTCATCTTTATCCAAAGTACCACTCATTTTATTTAATACGCCTTCAGCTTGTTCCAATTGCTCCATCATAGCTTTTGTATCTGCTGAACTTAACCCTGCATTTACTTGTTGTCTAAATGTATCTAATCCAGCTGATAAATCATCAATTCCAGAAACTAATGATTGAGTTTTATAAGTTGTAATTCCTTCACTAATTTGAGCAGCACCTTGTGGGATTGCATACAATTGGTTGATACCCTCATTGATTGCACTAGCACCAGCCGTATATTGACTAATACCTGTTTGTAAAGCTTTAACACCATCATTTAATTGGATAGCACCTGCAGATAATTGTCTTACTTGATCAGAAGAACCTACTAAAGGAGCAGCTTGTTCTTTTAATTGAGTTGTTCCATCATACAATTGTTTAGATCCATCGATCAATTGATTGTCAGCTTCAATTAATTGATCAATTCCATCTGTTAATTCAGATACAGAACCAATTTCACCTAATTCACTTGCCAAATCAATTTCATTTGTCATACCAACCATGATAGAGCCAAGATCAAAATCATTAACATCCGCTTCAACAGTTACATCATCACTGATTCCTAATTGATTATTTACTTTGTCTAAACCAGCTGAGCTCAATGTTTCATTTAAACCTGGAATATTCGCAAATGCCAACATTTCATTTGTTCCATCATTGACGATTTTACCTGATTCACACTTAACATTTGAGAACTTACCAGTACTCATATTCAACATACCACCAGCTAAATAACTAGGGTGAATCACAATGGATTTACCATTGATATTTTTTACTTCTGAATAATTATTTGTGAAAGAAATAGTTAATTTTAAATGTCCTGATTTTCCTTGAATATCATTCGCAGAAATTTCTTGGCCATCTAATTCATAACGAATCTTAACAGACACAGGAAGTTGTTTTGTGGCTGTTCCTTCATAATACACATCATTACCTTTCGCATTCCATGTATATGTATTTCCATCCTTTGATGGTTTTTCATTTGATTTAATGTTCTTAACATCTTTTAGATTTAATGTTTCTTTAATATTATTAATTCCATCCTCATCGTGTAACCAACTAGATACGATTGTATCACTGATTGAACCATCTGAGTTTAATACAGAATAAACGGTTTCTGTTTTTTCTGTAGGATTTTCATCATTACTTTGTGCAAATACAGTCACAGGCATCATACTTCCTGCCATAACTGCACTCAACAATACACTACCAACTACTTTTACTGTATGATTTAAATTCATATTTATTCTCCTTTCGCTTCCATGTTTGATTCTGGCCAATTCTTTGTCGTTTTTTCAATGAACTTATGGCAGAAAATCAACAATGAAGGTAATACTAATAAGATACTTACGACTGAAATTAATGCACCACGTGCTAATAAGATAACTAATGATCGAATTAAATCCATCTTAGCTACAAAGCTTACACCGATACATGCGGCAAAGAATGAGAATCCACTTGTCATAATGGAAACACTCGATTTTTCCATCGCAATCAAAGCCGCTTCCTTAACCTTCTTACCATGCGATAATTCTTCTTTAAAACGCGTTGTCATTAAGATGGCATAGTCTACTGTGGCACCCAATTGAATAGTTCCAATAACCATACTTGCGATAAATGGAAGTGTAGTTCCTGTAAAGAATGGAATACCCATATTGATTGTGATCGCAAATTCAATGGTTAATACTAAAATAACTGGAAGTGCAAAGGACTTAAATGTTAAGGCAACAATGATAAAGATCATGATAACTGATAATACATTGACCATCGCAAAGTCTGTATCTGTTGTTGTGATCAAATCACGTGTCATACTTCCTTCTCCACCAATCATACCCTTCTTATCATATTTATGAATGATGGTATCCATCTTATCTAACTGCGTATTTAACTCTGTTGTAGCCGCTTTATAGTCACTATTTACAACAATCAATTTCTTTCCGCCATTCTGGAAAATTTCTTTTACAACACTAGGTGTAAAATTAGATGCAAGTCCTGGACCCACAAATTCTTCATACGCTAATACGTTATGAATACCTTTTAAATCTTTGATTTCAGAACACATATCCTGAATTTCATTCGTTGTTAATTTGTCATCCACTAAAACGAAATGTGTTGTTGTCATATCAAATTTATCTTTTAACTGATTTGTACCAATGATACTCGCAAAATCACCTGGCATACCTGAAATCAAATCATAATAAATATTTGTATGTGATTGTCCATATCCAAACGGAATGAAGATCAACACGAAGGCAACAAGAATCTTTTTATAATGTTTTGTAACAAAACGAGGAACTTTATGTAATTCATTCAAGATTGTTTTATGTTTGTACTTTTCAATCGTCTTATCAAAGAACATCAACAAACTTGGCAAAATGAAGATAGTTGATAATACACCAAGAACAACACCCTTCGCCATGACAATACCAATATCTCTACCTAGTGTTAACTGCATTACACACAAGGCAACGAAACCAGCAATCGTTGTGATTGAACTTGAAGTAATTGAAGTAAATGTAGCTTTGATAGCCTTAGCCATAGCCTCTTCATTCGGAAGTTTTTGTTTTTCTTCTTGATATCTATGTAATAAGAAAATTGAGTAATCCAATGTAACAGCTAACTGTAATACAACGGCCAAAGCCTTTGTGATATAACTAATTTCACCTAAGAATACGTTTGTACCAAAGTTATAAACGATTGGGAAAATCATTCCTAACATAAATACAACTGGAGCAATCGTACTCTCTAATCCTAAGAACAATACGATCATACATAATACAACCGCAATACCTGCATAGATTGGTGTATCATGTTCTGTTTGATCTTTAGTATCTTCACTGATGGCTGACATACCACCTAAGTAGCAGTCATCTTTTGTATATTTCTTAATTTTACTAATCGCATTCATTGTACGCATTGACGATGTTGGCTCTTTAAATGTAACAATCATCATTGTACTGTCGCCAGAATATAACATATCCTGAATGCTTTCTGGAATTGCCTGTTTTGGAACAGAGATATCTAATACATCATCTCTCCAAATACATTTTTCAACTCCATCAATTTTATTAATCTCTTCCTTAATTTTTGCGGCCTCTTGATCAGACTTGTTGTTGACAACCAAGAAGTCTACACTCGATAAGTTAAAATCATCTCCAAGAATCTGTTGTGTTTTCATAGATTCTGAAGTTGAAGGTAAATAAGATAATAAATCGTAATTAATATTTGTATTGAAATAACCAATTGCACTTGGAATCAAAAGAACAATGGCTATAGCCAAAATCATATTACGATATTTAACTATCCATTTTGACATCTTATCCATATCGAATCACCTTTTTTCTATCCTTTCCTTTACTACGTGAAGAGTATAGTACTAAACTGACCGCTAGTCAATATTTTTGCTTTATTTTTTTAAAACCACCGATATACAATTGTTTTAATATGTTCAATTGGTCATTTTTAATTGAAATTTATAAATTATTGTTTATAATATGGATGGTGATAAGCATGAAAAGTAAGATAATCGAAAACAAGAAAATAAAAGAAAACAACCTCTTACAGGCTGCCTTTAATTTATTCACAAAACACGACATTACCAATGTCTCTGTTAATGATATTGTAAAAGATGCTGGAGTCGCAAAAGGTACTTTTTATCTTTATTTCAAGGATAAATACCAAATACGCGATATTTTAATTCACAAAGAAGCACATCGCCTTTTTGAAGAAGCCCATAAGCAACTTGAAAAAAACGATATTCGTAATTTTGAAGACTCTGTTATCTTCTTGATCAATCAAGTTTTAATTCATTTAGAATCCAATCCATTGATTTTGAAATTCGTAGAAAGAAACCTTTCTTGGGGGGTTTTTCACGACCAGTTGAATTCTGCCATTGACCAAGACAGTTTCAACTTAATTAAAGAATTTAATGAAATCGCAACCGCAAACGGATATGAATTTGAAAATTCTGAAGTCATTCTATACCTTATTGTAGAATTAACCGGAAGTACTTGTTATAACAGTATTCTTCATAATCAACCACTTCCTATTGAAGAATATAAGCCAATTTTATTTAATTCCATTCGAGCTATTCTTTCCCAAGGAAAGAAAAAAAGCTAGGACAAGCCTAGCGTACAATAATATAAATCATATAAATGACATATACGAGGATCATAAAGATCCCCTTTTTTCTTGTCATCGTATCTCCCTTTTTGGCAATACCATAAATTAATAGAGAAACACCAATCAAGACAAAAGTATCAATAATATTCTGTGAAGTAGCCGCAATTGGATGAATTGTACTTGAAGCACCCAAAATAAATAAAATATTCATTATGTTACTTCCAATCGCATTACCCAAAGATAAACCACTCTCACCTTTTCTTGCCGCAACAACACTTGTTACTAGCTCAGGCAATGAAGTTCCAATAGATACGACAGTTAAACCAATCAACGTATCACTCATACCAAGCATGGCTGCAATCTGTTTTGCGCTATCTACAGTGATATCTCCACCCCAAATAATACACGCAACACCGATCACGATATAAATCAAACATTTGATCCCCGATAAAGTTTCAACTTTCTCATCCTCAACACGATTCTTTTTAGCACTACGAATCAAGTTTAAAATAAACAATACCAAACCAACTAAGAAGATCATTCCTTCAAAGCGATTCAACATTCCATTTAATACAAAAATCGAAAGTAAAATACTCACTAAGATATTGATCTTTAAATCACGATTCAAAATATCCTTATCCATTAAAAATGGCGTGATCACTGCACTAGTTCCAACTACAACCAAAGTGTTGAAAATATTAGAACCCACAATATTTGAAATCGCAATTTCATTACTTCCCATTAAACCAGCTGTAATACTCACACTTGCTTCTGGTAAACTCGTTCCAAGTGCTACAATTGTCAAACCAATAATAACTGAAGGTACTTTTAATTTACGAGCCACACTTGCACTACCATCCACAAACAAGTCTGCACCCTTCATTAAAAGGACCATACCTAATACTAATAAAAGAAATACCATTTTTTCAATCCTTTCAAAGTCACCTTATTATATCACAAGCGTGAAATAAAAGAAGAGATTTTTCATCTCCTCCTGTCAATTAGTTAAGACTCGTTTTAGATTTTCAACAGATATTGAACAAGCCTTAGAAATCTCATTTTCACTCATTACATTCTTTAACATAGTCTTGTACAAAAGAACTTGTCCTAGCTCTACACCCTGTTCGATTCCTTGTTCAATTCCTTTTTCTATTCTTTTTTTTATTCCTTCAGCTTCCCATTCCTTTGACTTTACTTCCAGCCATCTCTTTTCAGCTTCACACATCTCAATCTCCTCCTTTTCCTCTAATTCCTTTAAATCCAGCCATTCTACATCCGTCAATGTCTTCACTACCTTTAATACGCTACTTTTCACAACCCCAAAGTCATTTATTGCTCCTTCATAAATAGACTGATCATAAATACTTCGACATATGTAGAATAGATTATGCACATCCTTTTCATTAAAATTATATGAAGTCTTTCCTGTGATTTCAATCAGATTCATTTGGTAGTCATGGAAATAGGATTTGAATCTCTCATCCACCTCAACCAGTTCTGATAATTGCCTAGCTGCATGCCAAGGCCTTTCTCCTGTATAGAATACTAGAATGTGTACCATGGGTAGTTTTTCTTCTACCTTATTCTTCTTTAACTTCTTTAACATTCGGTCATAAGCTACAAACTCATATGTTGCAGTCCTTACAACCATGGACATATCCACACGACTTTGATTTTCAATAATGAATGCACTATAGATATTTCCATCATTGTACTTACGAATCACATTCACATGCTTTTCTAGATTCATATGCGAATCATTCATCTCTGAATCGAGTTCCATACAGTTTTCAGGTTTAAGAACTCTTTCTCCATCAAAAAAGTATGCATTAAAGAAGTCAACAAAATAGGCATTGTTTTCTAGGAATTCCTTCATTGTTTTGTCTTTTGTTTTCAATTTATTCACCCCTATATCTAATACGAAATAAATGGAAGTTTTTATAGAAAAGTTGCGTTTGTTAAGATATTTTTACAATTAAATATAGAATTTATTAAACAAAATATGTATAATAAGCCCATAAAGGGAGTAGCCTGCACATATATGTGTTTACAGCTTCGTCAATACGATATTAAATCCGGACTGTGATGAAATGGCAAGACTTTGGTACATAAGACCAGAGTCTTTTTATTTTATCTGGTCCAGGAGGAAAATATATGAATATCATTTTATTAGTATTAGGATTTATTCTACTACTAAAAGGAGCCGATTGGTTTGTCGATGGCGCAAGCAATATTGCCTCACGCTTTGGCATACCCCAACTTATTATTGGACTTACTATCGTTGCGATGGGAACCAGCCTTCCTGAAGCCTTTGTTTCTATTACTGCTGCTCTAAAATCGAATGCAGCCATCACAATTGGAAATGTTGTTGGTAGTAATATCTTAAATGTTGGTATCATTCTAGGAGTCACAGCACTTATTCGTTCATTACATATTCAAAACAGTACAATCAAATATGAAATGCCATTTATGATGCTCGTAACACTTGTACTCATTCTACAAGGCATAGACAATACGATTTCACGATTCGATGGTATTGTCTTGTGGTTATTCTTTCTTGGTTACTTATACTACATTTTTAAAATGTCTAAGAATCAAATGGAAGAAACTGAAATCAAAAAGACAAACCCTTTATTTATTCCATTAGGACTTATTTGTTTAATGGTTGGTAGCAATCTTGCGGTTGATGCAGCCACAAATATTGCTATTTCACTTGGTGTTAGTCAAAGATTTATTGGACTTACAATTGTAGCTTTAGGAACATCTTTACCAGAACTTGTCACTTCTGTAACAGCCGCAAGAAAAGGCAATGCCGATATCGCAATTGGAAATATCATTGGATCAAATATCTTTAATATCCTATTTGTCGTAGGATCTAGTGCACTCATTACACCTGTACCTTTTGAATCGCACTTTGTCATCGATTCATTTGTCGCAATCTTGATTGGTCTAGTCCTTTATATTTGCACTAAAAAAACAAGAGTACTCGACAAAAAAGCCGGCATACTCTTGTTGGTTACATATTTAATTTACTTTATTTATCTACTTTATTAGCCTTCAATAAATCACGAATTTCTTCTAATAAGACAACAGTGTCATCTTTTTTAGGTTCTTCCTGATCAAGTTGATCATTTGTAGTCTTTTTAAAATGCGATAAAAACTTCAACATTGTAAAGATGCATGCCGCAACAATTAAAAAGTCCACAACATTCTGAATAAAATTACCATACGTTATTGTAGCCGTTCCCACGTAAAATCAAGACCACCAATCAAAATACCCTCAATCGGCATCAATATATCATTTACTAAGGAAGTCACAATTTTTCCAAAAGCACCACCAATAATGACACCCACGGCCATATCCGTGACATTTCCTTTGGCAATAAATTCTTTAAATTCACTGATTGGTTTATTTGGTTTCATGTTTATTTACTCTTCTTTTCAAAATGCAAAGTTTGTTTCAAAACAGTAGAACAAGCCAAGTCACCAATGACATTCACACAAGTAGCTCCCATGTCACACAAAGTATTTATCGAAATATAAACACCTAGAATTTGATTTGTCGGAATACCTGCAATCGGGCATAAAGCGGCAAAAGCTGCAATCGCACCACCTGGAACGCCTGGAGTACCAATACTTAACAATACGTTACAAGCAAGTACTGTAACCATAGTACTAATGCTTAAATCAATACCGAGTGCAGTCGCAAAGAATGTAATCATAAATGACATCAAAATTGAAACGGCATCCATATTGATCGTTGCTCCTAAAGGAAGAGTCAACGAAGTAATCTCTTCTGGAATACCAATCTTTTCTGAAGCACACTTTAATGAAATAGGGATCGTAGCACTACTTGAACAAGTTCCAAACGCATTCAATCCTGCTGGTGCAATATCTTTAAAGAATTGTATTGGACTGTATTTTCCAAACAATTTGACCATTCCCCCATAAATAATAAACGCATATAAATAGAACGTAATATATAATGCCAATAATACTTGTCCTAATTGAAGCATTGTATCTACACCATTTGAGTGCATAACAGTCGCAATACAGGCAAATACTCCAAATGGAGTCACATACATAATTTTACTAATAATAAAGATAGAAATCTGATAAATTGAATCACACAAATTGATAAATGGATCTGCTTTTTCCTGAATAGCCAAGCACGCCAATCCAATAATTACCGCAAAAGCTAATACCTGAAGCATATTTCCTGATGCGAAAGCTTCAACTGGATTGGATGGAATAATATTCTGTAACGTATCCAACAATCCATTAAATGTGGCTGCTTCTACCTGCGTTTTTGTCGCTACGATATGCGCATTTTTCCCCAAATGTAACATACGAGGCAATACTAGACCAAGTCCAGAAGCCAAAGCTGTTGTTCCCGTATACCATAATAAGGCATGTAAACCTACCTTACCTGTTTTGGCAATATCTCCAATGCCAATAATTCCCATCACTAAACTTGTAAACACAAGTGGGAAAATCATCATTTTTAATGCCGACATATAAATTGTGGCAACTACACTTAATGCTGTATTTGCCCATTCCGGCATAATAATTCCAACAATAACACCTGCAATCAATCCAATAAAAATACCAAGTGTTATATTAAATCCCTTCTTTTTCATAACTCTCCTCCAATAATGTAAATATCTTAGCATACAATTACGAAGATGTAAAAATGACACCATTTAAAATAGTGTCATCTGATTCTCTTCATCCAATCCCTCTAAAGCATTCATATCCGCTAACTTTTCAACTAAAGTCTTTGAAAGCTGTGTACGCTTCAATACATCTTCCTTAGATAGGAATGGTTTTTCTTCTCTAGCCTTAACGACAGACAAACCTACGTTTGAACCCAATCCATCAATACTTGTAAATGGTGGAATGATTGCCTTTGGATCGTCAGGATCTACAATAAATTCGGTGGCTGCACTTCGATTAATGCTGATATTTGAGAATCTAAAGCCACGCAAAACCATTTCTAAAGCTAACTCTAACGTATCATAAATAGCCAATTCTTTATCACTCGGCTTTTGTGTTTTATCTTCCTTCATATGCTTGATATCCGCCATTCTTTGACGAATAGCCGCTTCACCTTGAATCATTGTTTGTACATCATACGCATCACATCGAATACTGAAATACATACAGTAATAGTGAACAGGCATATGCACCTTAAACCACGCAATACGTACCGCCATCATTACATAAGCAACGGCATGGGCTTTAGGGAACATGTACTTGATTTTTGTACACGAATCAATGAACCATGCTGGTACATTATTGGCTTTCATTTCGGTAACCCATTCATCCTTCAAACCCTTACCCTTACGAACACTTTCCATAATGGTAAAAGATAGCTTTGGTTTCACTCCATATCCCATTAAATCAACCATGATATCGTCACGACATCCAATAACTTCATTCAACTTGCAAGTACCGTTATCAATTAAATCCTTGGCATTTCCCAACCAAACATCCGTACCATGAGAAAGACCTGAAATAGTTACCAATTCCGCAAATGTGGTCGGCTTTGTAAGCTCAAGAATACCACGAACAAATGGCGTACCAAACTCTGGAATACCCGCTGCTCCTGTTACTTCATTATATTTTGTTGTATCAATTTTCAATGATTCCGTGGTAGAAAAAATAGCCATTGTAGCCTGATCATTCATTGGAATCTGACGAACATTTACACCCGTTATTCTTTCCAACATCTTCATTGCCGTTGGATCCACATGGCCTAAAATATCGAATTTCAAGATATTATCGTGAATCTGATGGAAATCAAAGTGCGTTGTTTTCCATGTTGCATTCGGGTTATTAGCTGGATACTGAACAGGTGTAAAATCATGAACATCCATATCCAATGGAACAACAACGATTCCTCCTGGATGCTGTCCAGTCGTTCTTTTTACGCCTTCACAACCTTTGGCCAAATCTACACGCTTCGCCTCATTAAAAGGCTCGCACTCCATTTCCTCCTCATATCCCTTTACATAACCATATGCCGTTTTTTCCTGTACCGTACCTACAGTACCCGCTCTAAATACGTGATCATCTCCAAATACCTCTTTTGTGTAGGCATGCGCATTCGGTTGATATTCACCAGAAAAGTTCAAATCGATATCGGGAACTTTATCTCCTTCAAAACCTAAGAATGTTTCAAAAGGAATATCCTGACCATCTCCACGCATAATTTCTCCACAAACCGGACAAATCTTATCGGGCAAATCAAATCCAGATTTTGCTTCATCACCATCTAAAAACTCATAATGCTGACAATTCTTACATACATAATGAGGTGTTAGTGGATTTACTTCTGTAATATTTGACATCGTCGCGACAAAGCTAGACCCTACAGATCCACGTGAACCTACAAGATATCCGTCATCATTGCTCTTTTTCACAAGTAAGTGTGAAATATAATATACTACATAGTAGCCATGTCCAATAATACTATCCAATTCACGTGTTAAACGTTTCTCAACAATATCTGGCAAATCTTTTCCATACCATTCGTGTGCTGTTTCAAAACATATATCACGCAACTTTTGGTCAGATCCCTCAATGTCAGGTGGATACAACTTATCTTTGATTGGAAAGATAGGCTCAGTTAAAAGCTTCAATTTATTTGTGTTTTCCACAACAATTTCATAAGCTACATCTTCACCCATCCATTCAAAAGCCTTCAACATTTCATCTGTTGTCAACAAATGCTGATTTGGATTGCTCGTAGCCTTACGTGCTTGTTTATTGTAGATATATAAAGGATGTCTCGCGTTTCCAATAGCCTTCGCATTGATATAAACATCGCGAAGACGTTTCTCATTTGGATTCACATAATGTGCATCACTCGACGCAATAACCATTTTTCCTGCTTCTTTTGCCGTATTATAAATAAATTGTAAATACCATTTCAAGTCATCTACATCAGTAATACTGCCTCGATCCAATAGATTCTTATAACAATCCAATGGCTGCAATTCAATATAATCATAATACTGCATCGCTTCATATAGTTCTTTTTTACTACGCGTATGTGCTAATTCAAAAATCTCACCATTTTGGCAAGAAGAACCAATCAATAAGTTTCCATGGTCCCATTTCTTTGAGATTTCTTCCTTAATAATACGAGGCTGTCCATTTTCTTTTCCCATACTCACTAAATATTGCGTATGAGATAAAGTAATCAATTCAAATAATTCTTTCAAGCCATCTTTATTCTTCGCATACACAGTCATATGATATGGACGATTTCTTTCATAAGGCTTCTTTGTAGAATATTTTTCACACCCACCTTCCATATCAACCAATGTATCTAAAGTTGCTTCATGTCCTAACTGATTCATCATGTTATACATGACTTGCGAAAGAACGTCCGCATCATAGTCCGCACGGTGCGCCCCTTCTCCATCATAACTTACACGATAATGACGACATACACTTCCTAAATTAAAACGTTTTTGATCATTTGGGAGCATGGCATATGATAATGGTAACGTATCAATAACCGGATTCATTAATTCTTCATGACCCGTTTTTCTGCAAGCAGCATTCATAAAGCCAACATCAAATGTCGCATTATGTGCAACTAAAATAGAATCACCAATAAAATCCAACAACTCTTCTAAAGCATCTTCGATAGGTTTAGCACGATCCACATCATTTTGTGTGATATGCGTCAAATTTGAAATATGAGCCGGAATCGTACGTTTTGGGTTGATAAACATCTGTAAACGCCCCACTTCTTCACGATTCTTAATTTTCACACCGCCAAACTCAATAATTTCATCACGCGTGTTAGAAAGTCCTGTGGTTTCCAAGTCAAATACAACAAATGTTGCATCCTCTAATTTTCGATGATCATTATTGTAAACAATATGATATTTAGAATCAGCCACTAACATTTCACATCCATACAACATTTTAAATTCACGATTTGGATCTTTTTTTGATAAAGCTTCAATCTTATGTTGTGCCATTGGAAATGCCTGTACAACCTGATGATCGCATACCCCAATTGAGTCCATACCCCAGTCATAAGCTGTTTGAATAAATTCTTCGATAGCACAAACTCCATCCATTTCAGAAAAATTAGAGTGTACATGCCATTCTGTTCTTTTAACCTGTGCATGATCCATTCTTTTCTTTTCTTCTGTAATTTCAAGCTTACGCACCATAAAAGAATCACACTTTGAAAAGTTATCATAAACAACTTCACCCGTTAAAATAACGTGCATTCCTTTTTTTACACTATCAATTTCTTCAATTGGACATCTTGCCCCTTCAAAACGCTTAGCCACGATTGCATCATCATAATCACTAATATAAAGCATCTGCAACGTTTTTCCACTTTTCATAACACGATTGTCAATATCAAAGATATGTCCTTCAATTTGTACATTTGAATAGCCCACTCGCAAATCCGCTATCTTATATGTTGTAGCCGATTCCTTTTTATAGCTATTCGAAGAAGGATATTGCTTCTTCACCGGCTCTGTTTTGACAGGTACTGGTGTAATTTCAACCTTAGCCGTTTCAATTGCGACATCATCTTCTACTTTCTTACAAACAATTTCTTGTGTAATACCTACTTCACTTAATTTTTCCATTAAAGACGGCAAAGCCAAATTTAAAGCAGCTAAACGAGCTTCATCGCGCGTAGAGAAACAAATCGTATCCTTTTCTATATAGGGATGAAGAAAGCGAAAATCTTTAATATCGGCATATTTTTCAACAAAATGGTTCACATATCGATCGAGTTCATCCATTTCCACTTTATTGTTCCGTACATGAATATGAAGCCTTACATGTACATGCAAAGCAACCTGAAGCTTTGTGATAATTTGCTCATATATTTGTAAAGGAATTACATTTTCAAATTCAACATAAAAATCAACTACTTTATGAGCCGCATGAAATACTGGGTTCGCATAAAATTTAGCTGTTTTAAAGTATGAATATAATTCCTGATCTAATAATTTCTCAAATACTTCCATTTTCTATGTCCTATTTTGCCATTTTTTCAAAAGCATCCTTAGCCGCTTTTTGTTCCGCCTTTTTCTTTGTGCTACTCGTTCCTTGACCTAATAAAATATCATCTAAATATACGCCCATTGTGAATGTTGGCGCATTGCTAGGGCCTTTTTCTTCTAACAATTTATATTGAATTGTCTTTCTAGAATCTGCCTGGATTACTTCTTGAAGATGCGTCTTATAATCCGTTACCGCTTCACTCTTTTCTTGTTTAAATACAGGCTTCATATATTTTGTTAAGATATCATCACATACAGAATATCCCTGATCAATATAAATAGCTCCGATACAAGCTTCGAATTGATCAGCCAAAATACTTTCTCTGTGGCGTCCACCTGTTTTTTCTTCTCCAACACCAAGACGTAAAAATTCATACCATCCTAATTGTCTATTTAGTACTGCTAATGTAGATTCACAAACAGTTTGCGCACGAAGCGTAGTCATCTGTCCTTCACGCATTTTTGGCTGCATCAAAAAAAGCTGTGTTGCGCTCCAAATCTGCAAAACCGAATCTCCCATAAATTCAAGACGCTCATTATCGCCCATTTCACGATGATGTTCATTCGCATATGAAGAGTGTGTACATGCTTCTAAATAAATATCTTCATCTTTATAACTATATCCATTTGCCTCTAACCAATCGATAAATTTCTCCATTTTTATTCTCCTTTTTCTAGATCTTCTAATACACAGGCCGGTACAAAACCAGAAATATCCTGTCCATATTTAAAAAGTTCTCTTACGTTTGAGCTTGAATACAAACTATATTCAGGACGCGTAAACAAACAAACTGTTTCAATATGATCATCCAATCTTGCGTTCATAAAAGCCATATTTTGCTCGTAAGTACAATCCACCCCATTACGAATTCCACGTACCAGCACAGTAGCATTTACACTTTTACATGCATCCACTACTAATCCAGATTGAATTTTACACGTAACATTCGGCATATTCTTAGTTGCCTCATTTAACCATTTTAATCTTATTTCTTCATTAAACTCATTATTTTTATCTGAATTTGGTGAAATAAAAACAACAAGTTGATCAAACAATTTACTTGCTCTTTCAATAATATCTAAATGCCCATAGGTTACTGGGTCAAAAGTTCCACAAAAAGCAGCAATTTTCATTTTATATTCTCCTTTCGATAATATGAAATACGTGTAATTCCATATGTTTTTTCTTTATATTTTGTAAATGAAGCCATTTGCTCTGGCCATATCTCTTCCTGTAAGCTTTCAATCACAACAATCCCATCCTCTTTTACAAGATTCTGTTCATCTAATTTTTGAAGTAATTTTTCATTCTCTTGTTTTGCATAAGGAGGATCAATATAAACGACATCATACTTTAATGTAAGGCGCTCTAACACGCTAAAAATATTTCCGCAAATAATTTTTGTTTCCTTGTCCGCCTTTAAACTTTTTACATTTTCTTTAATGACAGAAACAGCTCCCTTATTATTATCCACTAAGGTAGCATGATCCATTCCACGACTTACGGCTTCTAATCCCATATTCCCTGTCCCGCTGTAACAGTCCAAAAAATTTCCACCATCGAATAGATTTCCTAAGCTCGAAAAGATAGCGCCCTTTATTTTATCCTGCGTAGGTCGCGTCGCATCATTTTTAGGACTTTTTAATGATCTAGAGCCATATTTACCTGCAACAATTCTCATAATAAACGATCCATCTCCTTTCTGCGGATTGAACAAATACAATTTTGTGCCAACCCCATCGTCAACATAATAGAAATTAGACTTGTACCGCCACTACTAATAAATAAAAGTGGAACACCTGTAAAAGGAATCAAACATGCAACTCCTCCTGCATTCAAGAAAAAGTGCATAAATAAATAAACACCAGTTCCTCCTAATACTACTTTATACATGACTTCACTCGTTTTAAAGGCATAGTAAAACAATCTAAATTCGATTAAGCCATATAAAGCCACTAAACATAAAAATCCGCCAATCCCTAATTCTTCAATTAATACAGCTAAGATATAATCATTATCCGCCTGTGTTAAATATCCATATTTACGAGCTGAATTTCCAGGGCCTTTCCCTATAACATTGGCACTTGCAATACCATATAAAGAATTGGCCGGCTGATATCCATCTCCATATACATTTGTATAAGGATCTTTAAAGTTTTCAATACGCACAGCAATATGTGCTAATGGAGTATGTTTTAATACCTCGGTGCCAATATTTGTTACCCCAAACAAAACAACAGCAAAAACAATTCCTGCAGTCACAATAAGTTTCAAAATACGTTGTGTGCGTAGTAACACTGGATATTTTGGTATCATGATACATGATAAAAAAATAAAAGTAATAATCGTTAATGTTCCATAATCTTTTTGGAAAACAATTATTATACATATACAGATATACACAATCCAAGCTCTTTTGAAAAGCTTGCCCTTTTCCTTTAACATAGACGTTTTCTTTTTTGCACGATATAGACATGTCGCACATAAAATAATCATAAACGGCTTCACAAATTCACTCGGCTGTAAAGACATTCCAGCAATCTGAATCCACGCATGGCTTCCTCCTACTTCTGGAAATGCGAATGGAAGCGCCAATATGAATAAACAAAGAGGAATAAATCCTATTTCCAATTTTGAAAACCAACTGAAACGAAAAGCTCTATTCATAAATAACATGGCAATATAACCAATCAACACAAATACACATTGCTTGCCCATGACTTTAGGTACAATATTAGGTGCATAGGTAGTCTTTCCTACATTGGTTGAGACAATCATGAATGTTCCTGCCACCAAAAGAATCGCAATTGCCCAGTTAATATATTTATCGCACTTTGGATCTAAAGCCAGAAATGATAATCTCGGCTTCTTTGTCTGTTCAGACATGCTAATCCCCCCATCATAAATTCTATTTTACCATATTTTCAAAAATCATTTGTCAAGAATTCGAAAATGCTATAGAATACTTGCGAGGATGATTACTATGAAAATAACAAGCAAAGACATTATATTGGATACAGATGAAAGAATTCGCATGCATAGTGAACCAGTTTCATTGCCTTTATCAAATGAAGATAGAGAACTATTAGAGGCTATGCTAGAGTATGTACGTAATTCTCAAGATGATGAAATAGCACAGGCCGAAGGTCTACAACCCGCTGTTGGTATTGCTGCCGTTCAGGTTGGTGTTTTAAAACAAATGATTGCCGTTGTAATTCCATATGAAGATGGTGTAGATGAAGTTGCCTTGGTCAATCCAAAAATCACTTCTGAATCTGTACAAAATGCATATTTAGATAATGGAGAAGGCTGTTTATCTGTAAAGGGAGAACATCCTGGTCACGTTTTCCGTCATGCACGAATCAAAGTTCGTGGTTATGATTTAATTCAAGACAAAAATATTACGATTTCGGCAGAAGGCTATTTTGCAATCTGTCTTCAACATGAAATCGATCACTTATCAGGTACCCTTTTCTACGATCACATTGATGCCAAAAATCCTTGGAAAAGTGATGATGAGGCAGAAGTCATTTAAGCTTCTGCTTTTTTAAATTGCGTAGCTTTGCTATAATAAAACTAGAATCATTAAAAATATAGAAAGAGGTCGAATATGCCAAAAACACAAGAGCAAACGTTTGGGCATGCATCGAACAAAAAACCATATCACGCAAAAAATCACGTTGAAAAAGGTGATACTTTAATCTATGCCTTGGGAGGTTTAGGTGAAGTTGGTAAAAATATGTACTGCTACGAACATGAAAACGAAATTTGTATCGTAGATTGTGGTGTTTTGTTCCCCGGTGATGAATTGCTAGGAGTTGATTATGTTATTCCTGATTATCACCATTTGATTCGCATGAACAAAAAAAGAAAGTTTTTAGTCATTACCCATGGTCATGAAGATCACATTGGAGGTATTCCTTTCTTACTAAAACAAGTCCAAATTGATGCAATTTATGCACCTCGTTTTGCTAAAGCTTTGATTCTTAAAAAGTTAAGTGAACATAAAGGACTAGAAAAAACAAAAATTATAGAAATTGATGAAAATTCAAGTGTCACAACAAAATACTTTAAAGTAGGATTTTTCAACACTATCCACTCTATCCCCGATTCATTAGGCGTACACATTACATGTCCTAATGGATCTATCGTTCATACAGGTGACTTTAAATTCGATTTAACGCCTGTTGGAACAAATGCCGATTATCAAAAAATGGCGTTTATCGGAGTTACAAAACCTGATTTATTAATGTCAGATTCAACCAACTCTGGAGTTGAGGACTTCTCAATTTCAGAAAGAAAAGTCGCAAATGAAATTCAAGACATTATGCGAAAAACAAAACAACGTTTAATTGTTGCTACATTCGCATCCAATGTACATCGTGTTGCCCAAATTATTGAGGCTGCTACAAAATTCGGACGAAAAGTCATCGTTTTTGGTCGCAGTATGGAAAACGTTGTAGATATTGGAAGAAAAATGGGTACAATCAAAGCCAAAAATTCTGACTTTTTAAGCCCTGAAGAATTAGCTTATACACCAGATGAAAAGGTTTGTATCATCTGTACAGGAAGTCAAGGGGAACCTCTTGCAGCCCTATCTAGAATCGCAAAAGGTACGCACCGTTTTATTCATTTAAAGCCTGGTGACACAATTGTCTTCTCAAGTAACCCCATTCCTGGAAACCAATCCAGTGTAAATAAAGTTATTGATAACCTATTTAGATCGGGTGCAACCGTACTAACAAAATCAATCTTAAATAACTTGCACACAACAGGACATGCGTCAAAAGAAGAACAAAAGCTAATGCTTCAGCTAGTTCGTCCAACTTATTTCATGCCAATACATGGTGAATATAAGATGTTGATGCAACACCGTCAAACCGCAATTGAAACAGGTATCCCTAAAGAAAATATCTTCGTATGTGCTAATGGTGATATTCTTATTTTAAGAAATCATAAAGTGCTTCAAAGTGACTGGCGATACCAGGGTGATGATATCTACGTAGATGGAAATGATATTTCTGGACTTTCAACAGCTGTATTAAAAGATCGTCGCATCTTAGCCGATAATGGCTTAGTCGCTGTAATCTTAGCTATTGATTCAAAAGAGAATAAGATTTTAATGCGTCCTGTCATTGTATCACGTGGATTTGTCTTTATTAAAGACTCACAAGGATTGATCAAAGAAGCGGAATATATCGTTAATAATTCACTTCAAGAAAAGATGAAAGAAAAAACAACTTTCTCTGAAATTAAGAACTGTGTTCGCTCCACATTAGAGCCATTCTTATATAAGAAAACGCATCGAAACCCAATTGTAATTCCAGTTATTTTAAATTCAAAACAAACAATGGAAGAACTTCAAAAGAATCGTAAGAATGGTTTTTATACTAGAAAACCTAGAACAACAAAGGCATCCTAAAGATGTCTTTTTTTTTTCATGTATGCTAAAATAAGACCATGACAAATCTACAAAAGAAAATGTTTATTGTGATTGCCATTCTTTTTGCAATCGTACTCAGTATGCTAGGATCATTAACTTTCGCACAAAAGATTGAGCCAAATCAATTAAATGTTCAATATAAAACTTTAAAGGACGAAAAAATCCCTAAATCCATGAATGATGTCTCAATTGTATACTTTACAGACTTACAATATGGTAAGTTTGAAAACAAAAAAAGAGCCAACAAGCTCTTTGATACAATTCGACACTTAGACCCTGACATTGTTATTTTTGGAGGAGACCTCTTCGATACATCTTGCCAAATGAGCCAGCAAGATATAGATTACATCACAAATAAGCTTTCTAACATTCAAGCACCTCTTGGTAAATTCTGTGTTTTAGGTGAAAAAGACGAGGCAAATAATGATGTCATACGCTCTATTTTAAATCAATCTCAATTTGAAATATTAGAAAATGAAACGATTCTACTCACAAATGAACAAAAAGATGGCATTACGTTAAGTGCACTATCAAACAGTCCTGATGTTAGTAAAATCTCAATTTCAAATCAACAATATAACCTATTGATTTCACATATGCCTGATACAATCACAAATGAGGATTTATCCACAAAATCCATATCATTAGCTTTATGTGGACATTCACATGGTACACAAATTACATTCCCAATTTTTGGAGGATATAAATCAATCGATGGCGCGAAATCATTAAATCGTTCACACGCCAAAAGACTTTCTTTTCCCTACATCATTTCAACTGGAATCGGATGTACTCACACGAACCTTCGCTTTATGGCAAAACCAGAAGTTTATTATCTTATGCTTCAAAACAAGTAAGACAACGCAATGCGTTGTCTCTTTCTTTATCTTCTTTTCTCAATCAACAATAAATACGGACAATAATCCACTAGTAAGTTTTGTACTTTTTGAACCTGAATTCCCGTCTGTGATTTCAAAAAATCCTCAATACATTTTGCCTCTTTGACACCCGATTCATGTGGATACATCACAAGAGCCATTCTTCCTTTTACTTTTAAAAGATGTAAAGCTTGTTTCACAGCCATAACACTTGATAAAGATTGAGTTGTAATTTCATGACTTCCACTTGGAAAATACCCAAAATTAAATATGATCGCATCTACAGCTTCATGAACATACTCTTCCATATATTCATGACCCACATTATAGAAACAAGTTCTTGCATTCAAAAATCTATTTCTTGTATTTTCAAACACATCCTTTTAAATTTCAAATCCATATACTTTATGCACATGCATAGATAAAAAGAAATCGGTATCTTTTCCTTGACCTAATGTTGCATCTATACAAATGGCTTGTTTATGAAGTACAGGCTTTAAAAATTCATGCGATTGATCGACCATTGATTTCATCGTAATTTTAATGCCTCTTTATACAACATATAATCTTCTGTTTTATCACATACAAAACATACATGAATCACCTTTGTTTCAGGAAATTTATTCATTAAACGTTTGATTGTCTCAATTGCGATAACACAAGCCTCATGATTGGGATATCCATTGATACCTGTAGAAATACAAGGAAATGCGATATTGATTGATTCCATGTTGCATTTGCGCATATAATCATACGCTAATGCCATACTATTCCAGTAGCAAGCAGCTAAATATTCATTTTCATTATGCATTCCATCAATATATCGTGGTCCACACGTATGAATAACGGCTTTACACGGCAAATTAAAAGCATCCGTCATTTTTGCCTTTCCCACATCCAAACCATTTAATTTCTGACAAGCCTTTTTCATTTCGCTTCCCGCTTGATGAAAAATTTGTGCACTCACCCCTTGCATTGGTAAGATTTGTTGATTGGTTGGATCTACAATTAAATCAAAATCCAACATAGATAAATTTCCTTTTAATGTACTAATCATTGGTCTTCTCCCATCTTTGTCATTCGACTTGACAATTTTTGTGCAGAAATCGACACACTATGAAACTGGGTTGCTAAAGTTTCCAATGTCTTTTCCGCTTTTATACTTCTTTCTACAAGACGATTCGCATCTTCCTGCAACAATAATATATTTCGTTCAATTTCTTCCATATGACTTGTTCTATAAAAATCCTTTGTGCTTGACAATAAAGTCATTACCTCTGCCACAAGTGTAGTTGGAGATACGAGCATGACTCTTTTTTGTAAAGCATACGTAAATAGATCATCGCACTTAGCACAAACAAATTGATAAATAGCTTCACTAGGTACAAACAGTAAAGCATATGGCATCGTATCCATATTGATATATTTATTGGCAACATCATCAATATGTTTTTTCATATTCATCTTAAAAGGTCTTAGATATGTATCTTCATCTTCCTGTAAATTCAAATAGTTTTCCATCGGAAATTTTGAATCGATACATAATACCTTTTTTGTATCTGGCAAATGAAAAGCACAATCTGCAATCTTACCATTTGGCAAAGTATACTGCATTGTATAAATTGAAGGATTTTGTCCACAGTATACACTAAGAAGCATATCCAATTGATATTCTCCCCAGTTTCCTCTTAGCTTTGTATTTGTCATAACTGTATTCATACGATATAAATACTCTTCCATTTGATTCAAGCTCACTCTAGAAGTTGCCTGATTCTTCTGTACATCCTGCACTTGTTTTAATAAATACTCAAAATTTTTTTGTAGAATCAAAGAGTCTGAATTCGAAGAAATAACTTCTTTCGATTTATTTTGCATCAATAAAACAATTAAGCATACAATCACAATGCATAATAATATTAAAATAATGATTTCCATTAAAACCTCCATATGCGAAAAGAAAAGAGACAAAATATTTTGTCCCCTCATTTGTATATTTATTATAGTTCAACTCAAAATGAATTACTACAATTTTTGAAATTCTTTCATATATTCCACAAGAAAATCAGCCGTAGCCTCCACCATTTCTTTACCCCATTCATACGTGGCATATTTAGGATGATCCTTACCAAGCCAACCATTATCACTACTCAAACGATTGCTTCTTGGAACTGGAATATCTACACCTTTAAAATTAACTGTTTGTGCATTGGATGCAGTTAAAGAGGGAGTAAAAACATTTAAATTTGAATCTGCAATCTTATCTTTCTGAACTAAACTTTCATCCACATACAACATCGCAGCCGTTTCCTGACCTGCACCATGACCTCCGGCCCATTCCGGATTGATTTTCCCGGCAATCGTCCACCAATCAAAAATTGTTCCAACAGCGCCCTTTTTATATAAATGACGGCACACTTTACTTAAAGCATGAGTATTTCCTCCATGACCATTTAAAAACACAAAATGTCTTGCACCACAATCATATAATCGATCACTAATTCTTTCCATCACCATTTCTAATAAGTCACTACCAATCGAAATCGTTCCTGTATATTCCGTATGAAAATCTGCATCACCATAAGGTAGCGTTGGACAAATCAATGCATCACTTTGTTTTTCTACAAGCTCTAATATTTTATTTGGAATCATTGTATCCGTTCCTAAAGGATTATGAATCCCATGATTTTCTGTACTTCCCGTAGTTAAAATGACCATATCATGATTCTTAAAATATTCTTCACAATCTTTCCAACTCATTCTTTCTAATCGCATAACTTCACTTCCTATCTTTATATATGTATAATACTACTATTGAAAGGAAATTTTCTATGGATATTCAAATTTTATTATTTATACAAGATAATATTCGTCACTATATATTAACTCCATTCTTTACTTTAATTACCAATGAATACTTTTTATATGCACTTCTATCGATTGTATTAGTTTACATGTTCAAGAAAAGCGAAAACACTCGAAAGCTCGCAAAAGAAACAATCATTGCGTTTTTGATTTGTACCGTATTATTCATTGTATTAAAACTCATTTTTCAAAGGCCTAGACCCTTTGATGCGTTTAATCAATTGATTCCATTAGTGGATAAACCATCCGATTACTCATTTCCATCTGGACACACAGCATCTGCCTTTATTTGTGCTTTTATGGTTTATGATGGTCTACCCAAAAAATATAGTATTCTAGTTATCATACTTGCGATACTTGTTGCCTTTTCTAGACTTTATGTTGGTGTTCATTATCCTACTGATATACTAGCTGGAATTGCACTCGCCTACGTTGTTTATAAATTTATGAAGAAAACTATGTCGACAAAATGACATAGTTTTTTTGTAGGAGTATAATGAAAACAGATATAGGACGAGTTAACATTACAAAAAAAGGAGGATTATTGCATGTTACACGAAGTATCTTTTAGATCTTATAATGAACGAGATCAAGTACAAGGTTGGATTTATGTTCCTGCCTGCAAGCCGAATGGAATCGTTCAATTAATTCATGGATTTGGTGAACATTCAAGACGCTATATCCATATGATATCGGCTTTCTTGGACGCTGGCTATATTGTTGCAGCTGATGATCATGTAGGCCATGGAAAAACTGCGATAGTAAATAATGCATGGGGTGACTGGGGAGACAAAGGATGTCACACAATGATGGAGGATGAGCACACATTAAAGGAAATTGTATGTGAAAAGTATCCCAATCTACCTTACTTCTTGTTTGGTCACAGTATGGGGTCGTTTATCACTAGAGATTTTATTGCGAAATATGGAAATGAATTGAATGGTGCAACTATTTGTGGCACAACAGGTGTTTTCCGTGAAGCAAAAGAAGTTGGGAAAAAATTAAAAGAAATCATTGATGCAGGACACGGTAAAGAATCTGATCCAAATGTTGTAGGCTCACTTATGGGTTGGATGTGTGAACGTTGTGGTGAAATTCAAATCGGAAACGAATGGATCTGCCATGATCCATATGTACAAATTGATCATGCACAAGATCCTTTTGACGCCTTCACAAGACCCACAAGCAATCGTTCTATTTATGATTTTATTCAAATGATGCTTGTGATTGAAGGAACGCAATGGGCAAGAAAAGTACCTACCGAACTACCTATTTATAATATTGCCGGTGATCAAGATCCTGTTGGTGAATATGGTCTTGGTGTATGTCAAGTCAGCAACTGGCTTGTAGAAACCGGACATCATGTTACTACTAAATTGTATTCTGGCTATCGTCATGAAATTCATAATTATGCAGAAATCAAAAATGAAGTTGAAGACGGAATCATTGAATTTATGAATTCAAACTTATAAGGGTGTAATTTAATTTACACCTTTTTAGTAAAGGAAGTGAAGACTATGTTTAAAGCAATGCGAAGATTTAAACAACGATTATCGGAAGAAAAATGTATTGAAATACTTACTAATGAACCACATGGTGTACTATCTTTAATGAGCGATTCTGGTTATCCATATGGAGTTCCTATTACTCATTGGTATGATGAAAAGACTGGACATATTTATTTTCATGGTGCTAAAGAAGGACACAAAATGGATTGTTTAAAGCAAAGTAATAAAGCGAGCTTTTGTGTCATCGACAAAGGATTTAAAAAAGATGGTGAATGGGCTGTTCATTATCAGAGTGTGATTGTGTTTGGAAAGATCCAAATAGTACATAATCCAGATAAAGTGAAAGAGATTTGTACTGAACTCTGTTTAAAATTTACTAATGATCAAGACTATATTGATCATGAATTAAAGTATTCAGGACCGAGTGTGCAATGTTTTGAACTCATTCCTGAACATATAAGTGGAAAGATCGTAAAGGAATCTTAATTGAGTTTCATGTCCTTCAATGTTACTATTATTGTAATAAAGTTGAGGAATTATTATGGCAAAACAAGCAACACTTAAACAATGGAAAGAGCTCTATGATCTTACTTTAGAAATTACAAAATTAAAGCCTTGGGAATCTTACTGGGATCTAGATTTAATTGCGGTTGAAACAAAGAAAAATGAAGAACCAAACTTCGTATCTATTATGGGCAAAAGTGGTACATGTACAGGTATCAGTGTCTATCATGGCATGGAGGGTTATAGTGATTTTTGTCAAATCTGTAATGATGATTATAATGTTCCTGCAACATTTATCATGTCAGATCAAAACTGCATTACTTGCTACTGGGGAAACCGAGATGAAGTAGATGAAGACATGTATTCGATCATCAAACAATTGAACCTTCGTTTTCGTGGAAATGGAAATTGGATCTATTTCAAAACATTTGAAAAGAAAAGCTTTCCAAGCTTACCTAACTTTGGCGAAGTAAAAATGTTGATTGAAACATACAAAGGCTTACTAGATACACTAAAACATGAAGAATATCAAGAATCTGTTTTTGAAAATGGGGACATCTATTATGCCCAGAAGGATGAGGATGGAAATTGGTTTTCATACACTGTTCCTAGGCCAGAAGAACCAGACCGATATAACACAATTTATGTGAATGATGCAAGCTTAATTGAGCATTTTAAAAATATTGAAACAAGTGATCTAGAGCTTGCGATTGATATAGACTATATGATGGTCCCTACAAATGATACCGGCTTTGAAAGACCTATCAATCCCTTGGCCTATATTGTATTTGATTTAAGAAACAACCAAATCCTTCATTTTGACTTGATACATCCAGATCAAGAAGACTATGAAGTTATTATGAATAATTTCTTAGGAGCCATTGAAAATTTTGACAAGCCTAAGCATGTATATGCGAGAAATCCTTATATACTAAACTGGCTCGAATATATTTGTGAAAAGTTAGAGATTCCATTGGTTGAAGATAATTTAGAGGAAATTGAAGACATATTTGAAATGTTAAAACAATTTGGAGTAGAAGAATGAAAAAGAAATTAGAAAAACAAATTGATGCTATGATGGAAATGACTTTAGACGCCATCACAAAAAACAAACAATTAGAACCCGTTTTAAATGAATTATTTCATTATGCGCCAGATGATGAAGAATACCAATTCCTTTTATTAAGTGAAATTGCGAATACATATCTGCATGCATTATTAGACTATAATTCAGAACTTCATGATTGTTCTTTTGAAGAAGGCATAAAAATGTGTATTGAAGAAAAAACAGACTTCTTAATGGAAAGATTTCAAACTTGTACTATTCAATTCCAATTGGACGACACCACAAGAACAATCACATTCCCTAAGCGATTGCCATTAGCAGATATGGCCTACTTTTTAATGTCTAGCTTAGATATTGTTTGTAGCTATGATTTCATGATCAACTGTGATGGTATTGATTATTCTATGGAAGAAATGCAAATGTGTTC
>ERZ506750.116-NODE-116-length-56919-cov-6.971476_pt1 | contig 56919 bp, 38 predicted proteins | sample MGYA00513186_ERZ506750 | MGnify/ENA metagenome assembly ERZ506750
AAAGAAACCCATCAGGGGTGTCTTTCGTTTTCAATCATCGCATTTTCAGAACTTTCATGAAAGTTTTGAAAATGCTATTTCAGCTTGTCAAAAAGGATTTTTGACAAGCTGACGGCGTCCGCCTTTGACCAAGGCGGACGCCGTTTTTGCCCTTTTTTGACAGGCAAAGGGGGGTCCCGCCATCCGGCGGGACCCCCCTTTTGTTCAGCGCTTACCTGAGTGATCAGGCTTTCTCAGCTGTTGCGCTTTTTGCGGGACACGATGACCAGCACCACAGCCAGAGCGGCAGCGCAAACCAGGACGATGATCCACATGGTGGTGTTGCTCTCGTCGCCGGTCTTGACGCCGGGCTGGGTGGGCTGATAGCCGGGATCGGCTGCGCCGCAGTCGGTGCACTTGCCATCCTTGTAGTGATGGCCAGTGGCGTCGATGACCATGGTCTCCACCTCACCGCAGCCGGTGCAGGTGCGGGTCTTTTCGCCGGGCTCGGTGCAGGTGGGCTGGGTGGTGACGATCCACTCGCCGAAGGTATGCTCATGGGCGGTGCAGACCACGTCGTTGCGGTCGCGGACGCGGATGCGGGGAGCCATGGGGGTGCCGTCGGCCAGGACGAAGGTGTTGTCATAGGAGGCCAGGCCCGTGGCGGAGATCTGGCAGCCCACGGACAGGTTCGCCACATCGTAGGAGGTGGTGATATAGCCGTCGATGAACACGCGGGCGATCTTGCCCTCGCTGTCGCGGACCAGGATGGTCTGGACCAGGCCGTCGGCCATCTCATAGCCGGTGACGTAGCCGTTCAGGGTCACCAGCTGGCCCAGGACGGAGCCGTCGTTGATCTGGGTGGAGGTGACGGCTCTGGGAGTGACGGGAGTGGTCTCACCGATCTTCTCAATGGAGGAAACCTGCAGCTCGTTCTCGCCCTGATAGGTCTCCGTCACGCCGGTGACGCGGACCACGTCGCCGATCTTGAAGTCGCCGGCCACGGGGAAGCAGTTGATGCCGCCGGTCTCATCCTGAACATAGATGCAGTCGAAGAAGGCGGTGGCCTTGTCATAACCGGAGGCGTTGGAGGTCACGACACCCTCAATGGTGTACTTGTGACCGGCCTCGGTCTGGGCCTGGACCGTGGCAATGTCGGTGATCTTCACGGGGTTGATGCGGCCCAGCAGGTTCTCGCAGATCTTATAGTTGGAGTAGTTCTTCTCGGAGCCGTTGTCACTGATGGTGGCCTGGACCTCGAAGTTGGACATGAAGGCTGCGCCGGACACGATGATCAGACCCTTGCCCTCCAGCTGCTCGCTGGCCATGGCCAGCAGACGGCTGTCGTTTTCGGCATAGGCGTACTTGGGCACGTTGGCGCCGCCCAGGCCGTCCTTATCCACGTCCACGGAATAGGTGGTGGGATGGGTGTACACCACCGGAGTCACCGTAGCGGGCAGGGCAGAGGTGGGTTTGCCGTCTGCATCCACGGCATACACGGAGGCGCCGCCATAGTGGCTGAATACCTCGGTGTACAGGCGGTCATAGGGGTGAGCGGGGTCCACCTCCACGCCGTTGGTCAGGAAGCTCTGACCGTAGGTGTTGAAGTACAGACGCCACTTGTCCACGCCGTCGGCTGCGCTGCGGACATCGTCATAAGTGGCATCGTCCGCAATACGCAGGCTGGAGCCCAGGGCCTGGAGCACCTCGTTCTGGGTGGCGGCCATGTGCTTGATGGCGGGATTGCTCTGGATCACGTCATAGTTCTCGTAGTTGTCGCTCCAGCCGGCCAGGATCACGGTGCCGCCGCCGGCGTTGAAGGCGGTAATGGCCGCCAGCTCCGCGGCGCTGTAGGTCCGGGGATCGGTCTGGGCGTCCGCCAGGCGGCGGGAGGGGGCGGTGAGGATCAGGGCCTTGAACTTGGGATTGGAGCAGGCGGCGATCAGATCGTCGCTGGTCTTCAGCTCCACGGTGCGGACGTTGTACTTGCCCGCCAGGTTGCCGAAGTTGCCCATGGAATCCTTGTAGTTACCGGCCACATACTCGTTGTAGTGGGAGGCGTCGATGCCGATATACACCAGGTCGTCGGCATTCAGCACGTCCAGGGTAATGTCCTTGGTGAACACATACTCCTTGCCGTCCTGCTCCAGCACCACGGTGGCGGTGACCTTATAGACCCGGGCGGTATCGAAGGAGATATCATAGCTCAGGTCCAGGGTGCCGCTGGCGGGAACGGTGCCCGCGTCGGTGGCGGAGGTCAGCACCTGGCTGCCCACGGCATAGGTGATGGACTTGATCCTGGCGTCGGTGCTCTCGCTGTTGAACAGGGTGGTGGTAACGGTCATCTTCTCGCCGGTGACGGGAGTGGAAGTGCCGCAGGTCACATCGGAGATGCCCAGCTTCAGGGTCTCGCCCACCCACACGGGAGCGGTGACCGCCAGGTCGCCGTCACCCTGGGTGACGCGGATGTAGTAGTAGCTGTAGTCGGGGTCCAGGGTCACGGACAGGTCGCCGGTGGCCAGGACAGCGGGATCATCCCAGGTATAGGCGGTCTTGCCGGAGTTGACAATGACCTCCACCTTGGAGATGGAATCGCTGGCATCGGGGTCGTTGACGGTAACATGAATGTCCAGCTTCTCGGGGACCTCGGTGAGGCTGCTGCCCAGGAGCATGCCGTTGACGGTGTAGCCGATCTCCAGGTTCTTGTCCTCGGTGGCGTACATACGCATGGCGCGCAGTGCGTCGTAGATGCCCTCCTCGGAGAAGTCGTCGGTGAGGATCACGTCGCGGGCGTCGTTGGCGTTGCCCCAGCGGCCCTTGTGGTTATCCTGGTTGTTGGTGGGAGCCAGGTGCCAGCCCTTATCCAGCGCCATGGTGTAGTACTCATAGCTGGGATAATAGCCGCCGGCGCCGATCTGGCCCTCGCCGTTGCCGGCCTCCACCATGTACATGCGGCTGTCGATGACGGGATCCCAGAAGGCGAAGTCACCGAAGGTGCCGAAGGTGTTGCCGGGGTGGTTGAACTGGCTGAGGCTGTCTGCGCCCTCCTGCTGGCTCAGCAGGGCATAGTAGGCGCGCATACCGGCATAGTCGGTCTTGTTGTTCAGGGTGGTGTTGTTGCGGGAGACGATACCGGGGGTATTGAAGGTGTTGATGTGGCCGGGACCACCGGACCAGGTCATCTCGAAGCCGGCCAGAGCCACCAGGGAGCCGGCGTTGGCCTCGTTGAAGGCGGCCACGGCGGAACGGTAGCTGTTCCAGGTCTCCTGGCTGTAGGGGGTGGCCAGGCTCATGTCATACAGAGCGCCCTCGGGGTTGGCCGCGCCGCTCTTGTCGAAGTAGTTGGAGTGGTCGGTGAAGGCCACAAACTGCACGTTGGCGCTGTCGGGCAGGTTCTTCACATAGCTCAGAGCGGACTCCAGAGAGCCTGCGCCGTCGGAATACTGGGTGTGGCTGTGCAGCTGACCGAAGTACAGCTGATACCGGGACTCGCCCACGGTGAAGAACCAGCTGAAGGAAGCGGACTTGCCGTCGGCACGGGTGACGGTGACGGTAACATTGGTGCGGCCGTCGGTCATGTCGGCGGCGGGGGTGTAGGTGGCCTTGCCGCCGGCACAGACGGCGTTGACCTTCTTCCCGTTGACGGTCATTTCCACGGTGGGATTCTCACCGGCGTTGATGAGCTCAGCGGAGATGACAGGCCGCTTGTCGCTGCCGGTCTGGCTGCCCTTGAGCGGCGTCACGGCGCCGATGGAGGGCTCGTCCACCACGGTGACCACCAGGCTGCCGCTGTAGCTGGCGCCGGAGACATTGGTCACGCGGACGGTGAAGGTCACCTGATCGGACCCGGCCAGCATGGCGGCAGGCACATTGGCGGTGTAATTGCTGCCGTCGGCGGTGTAGTCGGTGATGACACCGGCAGACCTGCCGTCCACCAGGATCTCCAGCTTCTGGACTGCCTTCGCATCGTCCACGGTAAAGGTCAGGGTGTAATCCTGGCCCCCCTTCACGGAGTCGGCGGAGGTGAACTTCACGGCGGGATCATTGACGATGCCGCCGTCCAGCTTCACACTGTCGGCTACGCCATAGAAGAAGAAGGAGTAGATGGTGTAGTCCGTGACGTTGTACATGCTATAGGTCTTATAGCTGTCGCTATAATACTCCAGGAACTGGCTGTACCTGCCGTTGAACTTGGCGGTGCGGCTCTCCAGCTGATAGCCGCCCACGCCGCCGGAGCAGGGCTCCACGGTCCAGTCGGCGTCGTCGCTGGCGGTGAGGGAATAGAAGGCGTTGTTGCCGGTGCCGTTGGAGCACAGGTAGCCGTAGGTCTCGTTGCGGAAGCGATAGTATTCGCCGCTGCGCTCCACGGTGAACACCACGCCGCCGTTGCCGGGAATGGCCTTGCCGTTGGCCACCTGGGCGGAGACGTTGTTGACGGCGGGGCTGTCGGTGTTGTCATTCTGCCCGGCCAGGACGCCCTGGGCATTCTGGTTGAACAGCACCACCTGCGCGCCCTCCTGGGGCAGACTGCCGGCGGGCTGGTCCGTCTCGTCGCCTACCAGATAGAGCTGCTGGGCAAACAGAGCCTCGTTGCTGCCGATGGTGCCGAAGGCACTCCAGTTGTTCTTCTCGGCATACCACTCCAGATAGCTGCTGCGGCCCACGTTCTTGATATAGTAGCAGCCCTCGGTGGCAGCCTGCTCCAGTGTCCAGGCGGTGTGGGCCTTGTCCAGGGGAGTGCTGGAGTATTTTTCGTCCATGGACAGCTTCTTGCCGTCGGCGGTGGAGAAGGTATAGCTGCCATCGTCGTTGACGCCCACGGTCCAGATGTCCGCCTCGGCAAAGCCGGACAGCTTCCCACCGGTGAGGGTCACGTCGGTGCCCTTGTTATAGAAGCCGGTGTACTCCGTGGACAGGGCCTTCAGGTTGGCGGGGTTATAGATGACCACCTGGTCACCGTTCTTCAGGGGAGCGGTGGGATCATCAGGCTGACCGGGCTGGTCAGGCTTCTGGGTGTCTGCCACCAGATAAAGCTGCTGGGCAAACAGAGCCTCGTTGCTGCCGATGGTTCCGTAGGAGCTCCAATTGTTCTTCTCGGCGAACCACTCCAGATAGCTGCCGCGGCCCACGTTCTTGATGTAGAAGCAGTCCGCCGTGGCGGCGGCGCTGAGCGCCCAATCCACATTGGCCTTGTCCAGGGGGGTGCTGGAGTATTTTTCGTCCATGGACAGCTTCTTGCCCTCGGCGGTGGAGAAGGTATAGGCGCCGCTCTCGGTGCGGTTCACGGTCCACAGCTCTGCATCCGTGTAGCCGGTGAGCTTGCCACCGGTCAGCTCCACATCCACGCCTGTGTTATAGAAGCCGTTGTACACGGAGGACAGAGCCTTCTTGTTGGCGGGGTTGAATACCACCACCTTGTCGCCGTTCTGCAGGGTGGTCAGATCGGTGACGATGCCGCTTTCCCGGGCGGCGGCAGTGTCCAGCTTATAGATGCTGGGCAGCAGCATGGACACGTTGGTGTCCGAGATGTAGTTCAGGAAACGGGGGTTTCTCACATTGTACAGAATGCGGCCGCAGGCCGTATTCGTGCTGGCAATGGTGGCGGCGCCGTTGTCATCGATGGCGATGGTCCAGGTGTCGGTGCCCTTGCCGGAATTGCTCAATTCCTTTGCCTTGACAGCAGAGATCTTTTTGCCGTCGGAGGCGGTCAGGGTCCAGGCCCCGGCGCTTCCGCCCAGCGTAAAGATTTCCACCTTTTTGTCCAGGGCGTCCAGCTTGGTTTCCACGCTGGAAAGGAATTTTCCGGACATGGCCCCGGCGGCAAAGGTGCTGTCGTTGGCAGTTGCGGAGAGGATGATCTGGTCGCCGGCCTTCAAGGTCGACGCGTCGGTGACCAGTGCTGCACTTTTGGACGCCGGGTCCGCTGCGAATACCGACACCGGCAGCAGGGAAACCAGCATGACCAGTGACAGCAGCGCAGACAAAAGTCTGGTGCGAACAGGTGTTTTCATCAGGCTATTACCTCCTTTAATTTCCCCCGGAGCTTCCCGCCCCACAGGTACTTTCATTGTAACATACGCTTCTATCAGTTTCCAGCTTTATTTGCAGATTTGACACAAATTTTGCTAATATGTGCACAAGACATGGATGATTGCACAAAGCCCTGCTTGACAAGGGGGGCGCAACTTGCTATGCTGGTGTCACCAATTGCCGAAAGGACCGGTATATATGAAGAAAAAAACGAAGGGGCCCGGCCCCGCCGCCTGGCTGCGGGAGAATAAATGGACGTGCGTCGTTCTGGCGGCGGCGGTGGCGGTGCTGCTGGCGGCGCGGCTGCTGGCGGCTCCCGTGCCGGTGCAGTCCGACGAGCCAGAGAACCGCGCGGATTACGAAAGCGCCTCCGTGGACCAGATCCTCTCCGATTCCACGGAGAAGGACCCTGCCTCCGACAACGGTTATCGCGGCGAGCAGCTGCTGCTGGTCACCGTCCGCTCCGGCGACTATAAGGGCCAGCAGATGCAGGTATATAACTATGTGGGGCCCCTGTATGGCGGGCCGCTGAAGGTCGGGGACCGGGCCACCGTCCTGATCTCCACCTATTCCGACGGCACCGTCAATGCCACGGTGTATGAATTCGACCGTCTGCTGCCCCTTTGCATCGTGCTGGTGCTGTTCATCGCGGCAGCGGTGGCCGTGGGCGGCCGGACGGGGGTCAAATCCCTGGTGGCCCTGGCGGTGACACTGGTGTGCCTGTTCGGCGTGCTGCTGCCGTCCCTGATGAAGGGTGCCAACACGCTGCTGATGACGTTTATCGTCTGTGCCTATGTGGCGGTGGTAAGCCTGACCATCGTAGGCGGCGTCCGGAAAAAGACCGTGTGCGCCATGCTGGGCGCAGTGGCGGGCACCGCCCTGGCCCTGCTGTTCGGACTGCTGGCCCAGGGACTGACCCGCATCGACGGCCTGCGCATCGACGACGTGGAGCCCCTGCTGCAGCTGCGGCAGACCGGCACGCCCATCGGCCTGCGGGGCCTGCTGGTGGGCGGCATCGTCATCAGCGCCCTGGGCGCGGTGATGGACGTGACCATGGGCATTGCCTCCTCCCTGTCGGAGGTCCACGCCGCCAATCCGGAGCTGTCCCGGAGGGAGCTGTTCCGCTCCGGCATGAACATCGGCCGGGACATGGTGGGCACCATGACCAACACCCTGATCCTGGCGTTTCTGGGCAGCGGCTTTACCCTGATCCTGTACCTGTATTCTCTGGGACTGTCTCCCCGGCAGCTGCTGAGCTCGGCCTATGTATCCCTGGAGGTGGTCAGCGGCGTAGCCAGCAGCGTGGGCGTGATCCTGTCCATCCCGCTGACGGCGCTGATCACGGCAGAGGTCTTTACCCGGGAGAAGAAATCCGGAAAGAGCGCATAAGCATAGAAGGGTTCCCGCCCCCGACAGGCGGCGGACGGACAAAATTTAAGTTAAATTACAGCTTCGGGGCGTATACTTACCGTATACGCCCCCGGATGCGTTGGGGGAAAACGAAGGGAGGTGCCCGGTGAAGGCGCTGGTAAAGGAATTGCTGCACCTGACGGAGGTGCGGCAGCTGACAGAGGATGTACGCGGCGGCGTTTCGCCGGTGCTGGTCACCGGCGTGGGACCGGTCCACCGGGCCCAGGTGGAGGCGGCCCTGCACCGGGACAGCGGACGGCCCCTGTGGGTGCTGTGTGCCGACGAACGGGAGGCCCGGCGCCAGGCCGGTGACCTAGCCGTGCTCACCGGGGAGACGCCCCTGGTGCTCCCGGCCCGGGAGCTTCAGTGGCGGCCTATGGAGTCCAGCCGCCAGTGGGAAAACCAGCGGCTGGCGGCCCTGTACCGCCTGGCGGACAGCCCCGTGGTGGTCACTACCCCGGACGCGCTGGTGCAGCGGTGCATCCCGCCCCGGGTTCTGGAGCGGACGGCACTGACCCTGGCCGTGGGCCAGCAGTGGGACCTGAACGCCCTGACCCGGCGGCTGGCCGGAGCCGGATATACCCGCTGTGACCAGGTGGAGGGCCCGGGACAGTTCGCCCTGCGGGGCGGCATCCTGGACGTGTTCTCCCCGGGCATGGAGCAGCCGGTGCGCTGCGAATTTTTCGACGACGAGATCGACTCCCTGGGCATATTTGACGCCGCCACCCAGCGCCGGGTGGAAAACCGCCGGGAGGCACTGCTGCTTCCGGCGGCGGAGGTATTGCCCGGCTGGGAGGAGCATACGGCGGAGGACGCCGCCGCCCGGCTGGAGGCCGCGGTAAAGCGCCTTGCCCGGAGGCAGGGCACCCAGGCCCTGCGGGACCTGCTGACCGCCGATGCCGCCCTGCTGCGCCAGGGGGTCACCCCCAACGGCGCGGACCGCTGCATGGCGGCGGTGTACCCGGAAAAGACCACCGCCCTGGACTATCTGCCCGCGGATGCCCTGATCTGCGTGGAGGACAGCGGCCGCACAGCGGAGGCCCTGCGGGGCTGGCTGTGGCAGCTGAAGGAGGACGTGTCCGCCGGAATGGAGGCGGGCTTTCTGGCCGGTGAGCTGGCGGATTTTGCCGCCTCGGAGCCGGAGCTGGCCCTGGGGCTGGAAAAGCATCCGGTGGTGCAGCTGGACGGTCTCACCACCGGGCGGCAGCTGCTGCAGCCCCGGGACCTTCTCCAGCTGACGGCCAAGCAGCTGTCCAGCTACGGCGGCTCCCTGGAGCTGGCCTGCACGGACCTGACCCACTATCTCACGTCGGGCTACCGGGTGATGGTGCTGTGCGGCGGCGAGGTCCGGGCCCGGAACCTGCGCCGGATGCTGGCGGACCGGAAAATCCCCGCCGCCGTGGACCTGTCCGGGGAAAAGTCCCCGGAAAAGGGCACGGTGCTCATTGCCGTGGGAGCCCTGTCCGCCGGGTGCGAATATCCGGAGGGGCGGCTGGCGGTGCTGACGGAGGGGCAGCTGACCACGCCCCTGTCCGGCCGGGCCAAAAAGCCCCGGCCCAGGCGGGACAGCAATCAGCAGAAGCTCCAGTCCTACACGGACCTGACCCCCGGGGACCTGGTGGTCCACGCCCATCACGGCATCGGCCGGTTCGTGGCCATGCTGCGCATGCCGGTGGACGGGGTGGAAAAGGACTATATCAAGATCGCCTACGCCGGGCAGGACGTGCTGTACGTTCCGGCCACGTCTCTGGACCTGGTCAGCAAGTACATCGGCCCCGGCGAGGACAACGAGCGCACCAAGCTCAATAAGCTGGGGGGCACCGAGTGGGCCAAGACCACCCGCAAGGCCAAGGCCGCCGCCAAGGACCTGGCCGAGGGCCTGATCCGGCTGTATGCCCAGCGCCAGCGGCTGGCAGGCCATGCCTTCTCGCCGGACAGCCCCTGGCAGCAGGAGTTTGAGGACGCCTTCCCCTACACGGAGACCGACGACCAGCTCCAGGCCATCCGGGACATCAAGGCCGATATGGAGCAGCCCCGGCCCATGGACCGGCTGCTGTGCGGCGACGTGGGCTACGGCAAGACCGAGGTGGCCCTGCGGGCGGTGATGAAGTGCATTCTGGACGGCAAGCAGGCCGCCATTCTGGTGCCCACCACCGTCCTGGCCCAGCAGCACTATGCCACGGCGGTGAACCGGTTCCGGTCCTTCCCGGTGAACATCGAGGTGCTCTCCCGGTTCCGGACCCCCGCCCAGGTGCGGGACATTCTGGCCCGGACCCAGGCGGGAAAGGTGGACCTGCTGATCGGCACACACAAGCTTCTGCAGAAGGACCTGCAATTTCACGACCTGGGGCTGCTGGTCATCGACGAGGAGCAGCGCTTCGGCGTTACCCACAAGGAAAAGCTCCGGGAGCGGGCCCGGCAGGTGGACACCCTGACCCTGTCCGCCACCCCCATTCCCCGGACTCTGAATATGGCCCTGTCCGGCATCCGGGACATGAGCACCATCGAGGAGCCGCCCCACGACCGCCAGCCGGTGCAGACCTATGTGATGGAGCACGAGTGGCCCGTCATTGCCGAGGCCATCCGCCGGGAGCTGAGCCGGGGCGGCCAGGTATATTACCTGCACAACCGGGTGGAGAACATCGAGTCCACCGCCGGATGCCTGCGGCAGTGGCTGGGGGAGGATGCGGCCATCGGCATTGCCCACGGCAAAATGGCCGAGCGGGAGCTGAGCTCCGTCATGCAGCAGATGGCCGACGGCGAGATCCAGGTGCTGGTGTGCACCACCATCATCGAGACCGGCATCGATATCCCCAACGTCAACACCCTGATCATCGAGGACGCGGACCGGCTGGGCCTGTCCCAGCTGCACCAGATCCGGGGCCGCATCGGCCGCAGCGCCCGCCGGGCATATGCCTATCTGACCTATCGCCCCGGCAAGGTGCTGACGGAGGTGGCCGGCAAGCGCCTGTCCGCCATCCGGGAGTATGTGGCCTTCGGCTCCGGCTTCCGCATTGCCATGCGGGATCTGGAGATCCGCGGGGCGGGGAATCTGCTGGGCCCGGAGCAGTCCGGCTATCTGATGAGTGTGGGCTACGACATGTATCTGCGGCTGCTGAACGACGCGGTGCTGGAGCAGCAGGGAAGGGGAAAGGACATCCGCCCCGACTGCTCGGCGGACCTGGCCACCTCCGCCCACATTCCGGAGCGGTATGTGCCCTCCGCCCACCAGCGCATGGACCTGTACCGCCGCATGGCGGCCATCCGCACCACGGAGGAGGCGTCGGACCTGGTGGACGAGCTGACGGACCGCTACGGCGACCCGCCCAAGCCGGTGATGGCCCTGTTGGACGTGGCCCTGCTGCGGGCTGCCGCCGCCGACGTGTTCATCACCGATATCACCCAGAGGGCCGGTGTGGTGGCCTTCACCTTTGACAGCCGCGTGGACGTACCCAGCCTGATGGCCGTGTGCTCCATGCCCGGCTACCGCAATCGCCTGCGTCTGTCCGCCGGGGAGCCTCCCCGGCTCCGGCTGCACCTGGCCCCCGGGGAGGACGCCCTCTCCGCTGCCGGGAAGCTGACGGAGGAGCTGCGGCTGAAAAAAGAAGAGCTGGGCAAAGCTGCCCGGGAAGGAGATAACTTATGAAAAAAGCATGGATCCGTCTGGCCGCCTCGGTGGTCCTGTCCGCGCTGCTGGTGGTGGGCATTTCCGCCAGCGGTATCCTTACCAACGGCCACCGCACCGACGGCCTGTTCTATCAGGCCAGCGGCATCCGGCCCGACGCCGAGCTGCTGACCGTCAACGGAGAGACCATTGACGCCGAGGAGTATCTGTATTGGCTGGCCTATGACTGCGAGTATCTGGCGTACAACGTTCAGGACCTTGACTTTGACGCGGAGCTGTCCGAGGGGATGACCTACGGGGCCTATGCCAAGCAGGACGCCCTGGAGACCGTGAAGCTGTACGCCGTGGTCCGCCAGTGGGCCAAGCGGGGGAATGTGACCCTGTCCGACGCCGACCGGGAGGCCCTGGAAAACCAGCGCCAGCAGTATATCACCTATTACGGCAGCCAGGAGGCCTACAGCAAGCAGATCCAGGGCATGGGCGTGTCGGAGGCCATGTTCGACGCCATCAGCCGGGGCTATTACCTGTATGCCGGGGTGCGTCAGGCGTTCTGTACCCCCGGCAGCGCTCTGTACCCTGCCCAGGAGGACATTGACGCCCTGGCCCAGCAGAAGGGCTATGCCACCAGTCTGCTGCTGTACTGGCCCCTGGACGGCCAGGATGACGACAACACCCGCCTGGCGGCCGAGAGCTTTGCCCAGCAGCTGCGAGACGCCCAGGACGTTACCGCCGCATATCTGGACCTGGCGGGCCAGCTGGGCATGGAGGACGTGACGGAGGCCGGCGTCACCGCCTCCGCCGGGGACATGGGCGAGACCCTGGCCGCCGCCGTGTCGGCGCTGGAGCCCGGCCAGGTCAGCGATGTCATCGACACCGGCAGCGCCCTGTATGTGGCCGTGGGCAAGGAGCTGGACCAGTCCGCCGTGGTCAATGCCCTGTTTGAAACGCAAATCAAGGCCGCCGTGGCCGACGCAAAGGTGGAATACAACACCCGCCTGTTCAACAAGCTGGACCCCGGCGCCTTTTATACCAGGCTCCAGGAGGCCCGTTCGGCTCTCTCCTGAGGAAAACAGTTTGTTAATTTTTAGTCAAACTAACAAAGGAACCAGGTTATTTCCTGTTCAGTCCTACGATTTTTCAGCGCGGAGCAATTCTGGGGGTTGACTATTCGGCCGAAAATGACTACGATATAGGTACAGAGTAGAACCCCAAAACCAAATGTAGGAGGATAATTCCATCATGAAAGATCTGTATGTCGTCAATTGCTGCCGTACCGCTATCGGCTCCTTCGGTGGTTCCCTGAAGAACACCCCCGCCGCCGAGATGGGCGCCGTGGTGGTGAAGGAGGCCCTCAAGCGTGCCAATATCGCCCCCGAAAACGTGGATGAGGTTATGTTCGGCTGCATCCTGACCGCTGCCCAGGGCCAGAACGTTGCCCGTCAGGTGGCCATCAAGGCCGGTATCCCCTATTCCGTTCCCGCTTACACCGTGGGCATGGTCTGCGGCTCCGGCATGAAGTCTGTCATCGAGGGCGCCCGCTCCATCCTGGCCGGCGATTCCGACGTGGTGGTCTGCGGCGGTACCGAGAACATGAGCGCCGCTCCCTTTGCCTCCATGGACGCCCGCTGGGGCGCTCGCATGGGCGACAAGAAGCTGGTGGACACCATGATCAAGGACGGCCTGTGGGACGCCTATAACAACTATCACATGGGCACCACCGCCGAGAACATCAACGATATCTGGGGCATCACCCGCGAGGAGCAGGACGCCTTCGCCGCCGCTTCCCAGCAGAAGACCGAGGCCGCCCAGAAGGCCGGCCGCTTCGACGACGAGATCGTCCCCGTGATGGTCAAGGTCAAGAAGGAAATGGTCCCCTTCGCCAAGGATGAGTATCCCAAGGCCGGCGTCACCAAGGAAGGCATCGCCAAGCTGCGCGGCGCGTTCCCCGTCAGCCCCGAGTCCCCCAACCCCCAGGTGGTGAACACCTTTGAGCCCACCGGCATCCAGGAAGCCGCCGATAAGGGTCAGCCCCGGGTCACCGCTGCCAACGCCTCCGGCATCAATGACGGCGCTGCCGCCATCGTGCTGGCTTCCGGCGAGGCCGTGGAGAAGTACGGTCTGAAGCCCATGGCCAAGCTCATCAGCTGGGGCCAGGGCGGCGTGGATCCCAAGATCATGGGCGTGGGCCCCGTGCCCGCTTCCCGCCAGGCTCTGAAGAAGGCCGGCCTGACCATCGACGACATGGACCTGGTGGAGGCCAACGAGGCCTTTGCCGCCCAGTCCATCGCCGTGGCCCGCGAGCTGCACTTCGACATGAGCAAGGTCAACGTCAACGGCGGCGCCATCGCTCTGGGCCACCCCGTGGGCGCTTCCGGCGCCCGGATCATCGTCACCCTGCTGCACGAGATGCAGAAGCGTCCCGAGGTCAAGCGCGGCCTGGCCACTCTGTGCATCGGCGGCGGCATGGGCGTTGCCACCATCTACGAGAAGTGCTGAACAGCCCAGCGGCTTAACGCAAACGAATAAAAATCTCCCCGGCAGCCAGTCTGCCGGGGAGATTTTTTACCCGCTTCGCCTGCATGGCGGCAGCAGCGGGGCCATATACTGGGTGCTGCAGGGCAGTGTGCGCCGGTTATGGACAATGCGGCGCGATACTGTACAACGAACGAGAGACTTATCGGGAGAAAAATGTTGATTTTCCGGGTTGACAGACGAGTCTAAACGTGATAAAGTACGCAATACTGGGTCGCTGGGCCCTTATGGGTGACGAAATGCCCCAAATGTTTACAAATTTTTCAAACTTTTTATGATATAATACCCTGGGAAGTGGGTTTGAGGCCCCGCACCTGACAGGAAGGGATGCGCCGGGCCCGACGATGAAAAAAGAATTTTTCCAAGTATCTAAAAAGGTAGTTTCTGCGGTAAAGGAGCGCAGTGTGCTATGTGGATGCCGTCTCTTGATCTGGCGGGGGGCCTGTGGGCCCGGGCGCGCCGGACTTTGTATACATTTTTTTCCCGGCTTAGCCGGTATGCACAGCGGTTCTGGCTGAGCCGCGCATATTTTCCCGTACTGCTGACGGTGGCGGGGGCGTTTATGGCTGCGGGGCAGCCGGTCTATGGTGTGGTGGCCCTGGGCTGCATCGTCATCTGGCTGCTGGCCGCCTGCCCGGATCTGTTGGCTCCGGTGTGCCCGTTTTTCATGGCGTTTCTCATGTCCACCCAGTGCTACGGGCAGCTGTCGGACTTCTTGCCCTGCGCGGCCCTGGTGCCGCCGCTGGTGCTGGCGCTTCTGTGGCACTTTGCCGTGTGGCCGGTGACGCTTCGCCTGGGCCGCAGCGGCATGGGCCTGGCCCTGGTGTCCATCGCCACCCTGTTGGGCGGCTGCGACGTGATCACCCGGAAGCAGGCCGTGGAGCCTCTGTCCCTGTACTATACCCTGGGCCTGGGGGTGGGGATGCTGGTGCTGTATGTGCTGTTCCGCTCCCACCTGACAGAGAAGCGGACCTATGACCTGCACCGGCGGTTTGCCGGGATTTTCTGCGCCCTGGGCATGTGCATGGCTCTGGCGGTGCTGCTGGCCTATCTGAAGGCGTGGCTGGCAAACGGAGCCGTGGTCGGTGTGCTGTATCTGTCCTATCGGAACTTTGCCACATCCGTTCTGCTGACGGCGCTGCCTATGCCGTTTTATCTGAGCCTGAAGCACCGGGGCCATCTGGTCACCGGCGGGGTGATGGCTCTGGCCCTGGCACTGACGGGCAGCCGCAGCGCGCTGCTGTTCGGCGCGGTGATCCTGGCCCTGTGCGGCGTGTATCTGATGCGTCACGGCGTCATCAGCCGCCGGTGCCTGACGGCCCTGGCCGTGGCCGCCGGGATCGCTGTTCTGGCGGCGGGCCCCGTGGTGCTGCAATGGGTGCTCCACAGCCGTATGGGCGAGGACATCCAGGACAGCAACTCCGACCGGCTCCAGTTTCTGGCCCGGGCGGTGGATGATTTCCTGCGGCATCCGGTGTTCGGCATCGGCCTGTGCAGCACCCGGAACGCCGATGTGTTCAGCGGCGTGGAGGGCAGCATGGTGTTCTACCACAACAGCGTGGCCCAGGTCATGGGCAGCATGGGCCTGGTGGGCATCGTAGCCTACGGACGGCTGCTCCACGACCGCATTGCTCTGCTGCGGGAGGGCGGCCGCGACCCGTTCATGCAGGCGCTGGCCGTGTCGTATCTGGGCATGGCGCTGATCTCCCTGTGCAATCCCGGCGAGTTCTGCCCCTTCCCCAACGCTGCCATGATGGTGATGCTGTTTGCTCAGGCGGAGGAGGCCGTGGGAGACGTGGCTGTCCCTGTGCGGCAGCTGCTGGTGCGTCATCTGGGCGCTCCCGCAGGGTTCCTGCAGTTTTGAAAACGTAGTTATAACATAGTAAGATGCGGTGCAGTCCCTTTTCGGAGACTGCACCGCATTTTACTTTACACGTTATTCGCCGTTGTCCCGCAGGTATTGCAGCCGCCGGAAGCTGCGCCGGGCCAGCAGAAAGCCCACAACCGCCAGCAGCAGGCACGCTGCTCCCAGCAGGAAGGTCCGGGCGTCCAGGGCCGCATGTTCGCACAGGAAGGAGAAAATGCGGTACGCCCCCATGACCAGCAGAATACCCAGCACCAGCAGGGCCACCAGCACGGTCATATCCGTGCACTCGTCGATCCGTTTCATATGCCCCTCCTCAGTCCGTTACTGCCACGTCCAGGCCGAACTCCTCCGGCAGGAACCGGGGGCACACGTTGCCGCTGGTGCAGATGGTGGAGGCGGCCAGCCGGGTGCCGATCTCGCAGGATTCGGCCAGCGTCTTGCCATAGGTCAGGCCGATGGTAGCTCCGGCAAAGAAGGCGTCTCCCGCGCCGGTGGTGTCCTTCACGTCCACCTTGCGGCCTGGACAGGCCCCCTGGTCCCCGTCACAGCTGGCGTACACGGCCCCCTGGGCCCCCATGGTAACGATCATCCGGGGAATGCGGGCGCTGCGGATCTTCAGGGCCAGGATCTTTTGCAGCTCCTCCGGGGTCTTTTCGCTGTAATCGTCGGAGAACAGAATGCCCATCTCCTGCTGGTTGCACACAAAGCAGCTGGTCTGCTGCAAGAAGTCCCGGCGCTCCACGGCAATGCTCATGTTGGACACCACGGCGTATACGTCCTTTTGGTACTTCCTGGCGTACTGGAACACCCGCTTGACGATCTCCTTGTCCATGTCGATCTCCAGGGCGATGCTGTCGGCGTCCCGGAAGATCTCGTCCCCCTTTTCGTCCAACAGGGCGATCAGGGGCCGCAGGTCCGGGCGCTTGCTGATGGCGGCGCACACATCCCCCTGGTTGTCGAACACCGCCAGCCAGGTGCCCATGCCGTCGGGAGTGGGCAGCACATAGTCGGTGTTCACCTTGTGATTTTTCAGCTGGCGCACCACGTCGGAGCCCAGGCCGGTGTCGTCCACCAGGCTCACAAACGTGGGGCGCAGCTCCACGTTGGCGATGTCCTCCACCACGTTGCGGCTGACGCCGCCGGGGACCTGCTCCACCCGGCCCACATTGCGCCCGCCGGGGATATAGGTGGACGTGGGGTATCCCTTGATGTCCACAAAAACGGCGCCCAGCACCACGATTCCCATAAAAACGTCCTCCTGCGACTATATTTTCTTCATTATACCGCCTGGGGACCGTTTGGGCAAGCCCTTTCGGCGCATTTGTCTTGACGGGCCCCGGATCCGGCGGCATAATAGAGGCAGCATACAAAAATTTTTCCCCTTTTCCGCGAAACCACCGGGATTTTTTGACGGGATGACAGGCAGAAGCAACTCGAAAGGAGAATGTCACCATGGAGGACCGCGACATCGTGACCCTGTACTGGCAGCGGGATGAGGAGGCCATCCGCCAGACGGACCGGCAATATGGCCGGTATCTGTCGGCCATCGCCTTCCACATCCTGGCGGACCGGGAGGACAGCCGGGAGACCGTCAACGACACCTATCTGCGGGCATGGGGATCCATGCCGCCCCACCGGCCCCGGGTGCTGTCCACCTATCTGGGCCATATCACCCGGCAGCTGTCCATCGACCGCTGGCGGGCCCGGGGCCGGGTGAAGCGGTCGGCCTACGCTGTGTCCCTGGAGGAGCTGGGGGACTGCGTATCTGGCCGGGACACGCCGGAGGAGGCCCTGGACCTGCGGGAGCTGGGCCGGGCCGTAGGCGACTATCTCCGGACGCTGCCGCTTCCCGCCCGCCGGGCGTTTCTCTGCCGTTATTACTATGCCGACTCCCTGGCGGAGACGGCCCGGGTCTGCGGCATCAGCGTACCGGCGGTCAAGAGTCAGCTGTACCGCACCCGCCAGGGGCTGCGGACATATCTGGAAAAGGAGGGCTTTGACGTATGAACCCGGAACAGCTCAGCGACGCCATGAATGAATTGCCCCAGGAGCTTTTGGAGGAGACCCAGGCCGCCCGGTCCCGGCGGAGGCCGCGGTGGAAGCCGCTGGCCGCGGCGGCAGCGTGTCTGCTGCTGGCGGCGGGAGCCTGGGCGCTGGCAGGCCGCCCGGCGGAACCCGCCCCGGACCCGGAGCCCGGGGACCTGCCGGTGCTGACCATCGACAGGGACTACAGCGGCATGGGAGATTACCCGCTGTCGGCGGAGGAATTTGCCGCCTATGACGGCGGACCGTGGCAGGAGGGCATGGAGCTTGCCGCCCTGCCGGTGTTCCGCAACATCACCCGCATGGACGTGGCCAACGGCTTCCGCACCGGCGGCGGAGACTATGCGCAGCTGCGGCGGACCATGGAGCGGCTGGCGGCAGCGGCGGGGGCGGACGTGGCCCAGGCCGCCGTGGAGGTCCGGGTGCCGGACGAGACGGTGCAGGCCGCCATGGAGGACGCCTGGGCCGGGGAGACCTGGCAGTGCGGCGTGACGTTTGCCGTCAGAGGGGGACCTACGGAGCTGGCGCTGACGTGGAAGGATGTCACCGTGACCGTGGGGGAGAGTGGAGAGCTGTGGGTGAAGCTTTCCCGGCCAGAGCTGGCGGCTCTGACCCCTGGCGCTGCGGCGGCATGGCTGCTGGAGCAGTACGGGGCCGTTTTCGGGGAGCAGACCCGGTATTTTATGGCCGCCCGGGACAGCGGCGGCTGTTCCCTGTATTTCTACCGGCCGGAGGAGGACCTGACCCAGGGCATCCTTCAGCGCAGCATCCTGAAAACATGGGTCCGGCTGTCCGGCGGCAGCTGTGAGGTCCGGCTGTACCGGCCGGAGCTGTCCGATGCCAACACGGTGGGAGCTTATCCGCTGGTGACTGCGGACCAGGCCCGGCAGCGGCTGGCGGCGGGGCAGCACCTGTCTGCCTGGGAGCCCTTCCCGGGGGAGGACCGGGTCAAGCGGGTGGACCTGCAATACCTGGCCCGGCAGACGGACCGGTACTTCATGCCCTACTATGTGTTCTGGGTGGAATGTGACGACGGGGAGCAGGGCGTGTGCTATCGCCCCTATTACGTTCCGGCGGTGGCGGATGCCTATATTGCCGGCATGCCCCAAAGCCCCACCGGGGCGGCATAATGCTGCATATCGCTGGTTTCTGGGATATGGGCTGCTGGATACCCATGCGATTTTCACTCTGATACGGGCATTTTTCCCCAAATTGCAAGAAAGGCCCCCCGCTTTTGCCGCGTGAAAGCAGGGGGTCTTTGGCATATTTTTTACCGGCTGGCGGCATATAACTCTTTAGGCTTCACCGTTTGCCGCCTTCGCGCACCTCACATCGCCAGCGCGATCCACCTGATCTGTGACCCGTTGGCCCAGCATCGGGAGGAGCCGTTGGTCCGCAGGCGGAAGGAGCTGGCGGTGATCTGGTCCGCCACGCAGGTGGTTGCCGCCGCTGCGACGGTGTCGCCCGCTCCGCCGCCGCTGGAGTTGATGCACTGGGCAGCTGATTTGTTGGTCCGCACCCCCGGCACCAGACCGGAGGCAAAGTTGACCGCATATCCGCACACCACGTTATAGGTGGTTGTGCTGTCAAATGTGGGAGTGTTCTCCACTCGCAGGAAGATCATGGATGGCACTGTGCCCAGATTGTGGGTGACGGTCTCGTATACGGCGTTTGTTACCGTCTTTCCCAGCGTTACAGTGCCCTGGGCCATTTTCAGCGTACCGGTGACCTTTCCCCCGGCCACGTACGCCGTCAGGCCCGCCAGGATGTCGCCCGCCGTGGCCGTGGCGTCGCCGGTATCCACGCCGCCGCCGGTGACGATGCCACCGATGGCCTCCGGGAAATCCTCGGCGGCAATGGTCGTTCCGCCGCCGGTCTTGCTGCGGATGGCGTCTGCAATAGCGCTCAGCAGAGCGCTCAGGGTGCTGTATTTTCCCATCAGTAGCTCGCCTCCATTGCCGCGCCGACGGCCGCCGTGATAGCGGCGCCGACCTGCGCCGCCGTCTGGTACCCGCTGTCGTTGGTGATCTCGGAGGTCTTGGCAGGCACACGGGTGTTCAGCTTCCGCACATACACCAGACCGCTGGCCAGCATGGGCGTGACCTCATAGCTGGCGTTTCCGGTCAGTGCGGCGGAGCTGGCGGAGCTGCCGCCGGGGACGTCGCCCACAAACGTAATGCCTGCCGACACCGTGGTATACAGCTGTACCTCCGTGGCCGTGGTGTTCACCACCCGGAAGGGATTCACGTTGCCATAGGTATACGGGATGAACACCCGGGCCTTGGCGCTGAGGGCCGTACCCAGCACCAGCGCCTTGTCGCACAGCAGCAGCTTGTAACTCTCGCTGCTGCCGCCGGTGGTCAGGTGTTCGTTGAGGTTTACCACCGTGTCCTGCAAATTGTCCACCGTCAGCTGGTTGCCGGAATACCAGGTTTCCTCCGCCGGGTTCCGGCTGAGAAAGCCGGTGATAACGGCCTTGCCAATGGAGGTGTTGACGGCGCTCTGAACGGACAGCGTTCCCTTTATGCTTACCGCCGGGTCGTCCTCCACCGTCACGCCGTCCATGCGCAGGTTTTCAATGTCCAGCGGGATAATGACCCGTTTGGCGCTCTTGTTGACGACGTACAGCTGCCTGATCCGCAGGCTCCCCTTGCCGGACAGCCGCAGCGTGGGATTGGTCTCCCCGGATTTCTGAGTATGCCGCCAGCCGTCCACGCGGACGTCGAAGGTGCCGCCTGCGGCGCTGCTGGTGTAGATAATGGTCTTGGCGTCTGTCTCGATGTTCCGCAGGGTCAGCACGCCGGGCAGGGTAGCCTTGGTGGTGTACAGTGCGAAGCCGCCGATGCCGTTGTTCAGCATCCGCACGTTTTCGATGGTGATGTTGGTGGCCGTGCCCAGATTGGGCTCCACGTCGATGCCGTACTGGGGCGCCGTGCGGTCGGTATAGGTGAAGTCACAGTCCCGCACCACCACGCCGTCCGCCTCGATAATGGACAGGCCGTTGCGGCTGCATTTGTAAGTGCGGATCCGCTCCAGCGTCACGTTCTGAGAGATCTCCGCCATGGTCCCGTTGCCGCCAACGCACACGCCGTCGCCCCAGGTGTACCGGATATCCACATCGCTGACATGGACGTTGTGGCTGTTGACGATGCGGATGCCGTGACCGCTCTCACCGGTGGTGGCCGTGTGGGACTCCCGGTCGCCGATGATGGTCAGCCCGCCCTCAACGGTGACGTTGTTCACGTTGTGGATGTTCAGCACGGCGTAGAAATCGTAGCCATTGGCGGTGAGCTGGAGGGTAGCGGCGTCGAAAAGCAGCCGCTGCCCGCTGTGCACCGTCAGGGCGGCAAAGAAATTGTTGTCCGCCGTGGTCGCGCTGACCTTGTAGGTCCCGGTGGGGAACAACACGGCGGAGATACCCCGTGTGCTGGCCGCATCCAGCGCCGCCTGGATGGCCGCCGTGTCGTCGGTGGTGCTGTCGCCCTTAGCTCCGAAATCCCGGACGTTGAGCATGTCCCGGTACTTTTTCCGCCAACCGGTGGGCTTGCCGTCTGCATCCACGGAGGACACCATGATCTGGTCATCCGCCGCCAGACCGGACAGGCCCATGGCGGCAGCTACGTTGGCCGCCGTCACGTCAGACAGCTGGTTCAGCTTGGCCATGACCTGGGCATACACGTCCTTTGCCGGTGCGGCGGGAGGACCGCCTGCCGTGGTGATCGCGTCCAGCACGCGAAAATCCGCGCCCCGGCTGGTGTGGACATCCCCGGCAAACAGACCGATCGACACCCATCCTGCCGTATTCTGCACGGGCAGCCCGGCAGAATTTCCGGTGAACACCACGTCCTGATGGGTGCCGTCCGGAAGCTGCACCCGCATGGTCTTTGTGTCAAACGATGCCCATTCCTCGTCCAGATCCCACAGCACCGTGTAGTCGCTGTTGCCGCAGACAATGGTTCCCGTTCCGCTGGCCCGCTTGTTCCTGATTGTAATTTTCAATTCAGGCATGTACATCATCTCCCTTCGCATATATCCACACACTGCCGGGAGTTATACACGGCGTTGCCTGTTTGCCTGCGGCGGAGCGGGCGTTTTTGCACAGCGGAGGGAGCGGCTGCTCATGCGTCATTTCCGACGAGCCCGTGTCCGGAAAAGCGAATTATTTGAACGCTGGAATACAAGCGGAGGTAAATTACATGTATGACCTAAAAATATAGCGTATTATCACGCATCAACTCTTTTGAAATTCGATATAGAAAAACTTGCATTATCTGCCAGAATATGTTACTATTTGTAGGAAATGCAAAGCAGAGAATATGGCCTTGGAAAGAGAGATGTGGAATAGATGGAAAACAGTGCCGTGGTGAATCAGACCGGCCCGCTTTGTCCGGTGGGTTCTGCCCTCAGGGTCCCGCCGTTAGGATACCGTATGGTAAAGCGGGCCTTTGATCTGACCGCGGCACTTATTTTATCGGTGCTGCTGGCAGTGCCTGCGGCCATACTGATGCTGCTGATCCGCCTGGATTCTCCGGGACCGGCAATTTTCCGCCAGGAGCGCCTGGGAAAAAACGGAAAGCCGTTTATGATCCTGAAGCTGCGCTCCATGCGGCTGGACGCGGAAAAGAATGGCCCCCGATGGGCGGAGCGGAACGACAGCCGCTGCACGCGTTTGGGCAGCTTTCTCCGCAGATCCCGGCTGGACGAACTGCCTCAGCTCTGGAATATTTTGCATGGAGAAATGAGCTTTGTGGGACCGCGTCCGGAGAGGGCGTATTTTTATGACCAATTTGAAAAGACGATACCCGGGTTTCGGAACCGTTTGACTGTCATACCGGGGCTGACTGGCCTGGCGCAGGTCAACGGTGGGTACGATTTAAGTCCTGACCAGAAGATCGTCTTTGACATGAAATACATCGAAAACTGTTGCGTGGGGATGGACCTGTCCTGTATGCTGAAAACGGTAAGGCTGGTGTTTACCCACGAGGGCGCACGGTAAAGAAAATGAAGATTGCAATACTTGCAAACGACACGACGTATACATATAATCTGCGCGGCGCGCTGCTCCGGCGGCTCCTTGCCGCCGGCCACCGGGTGACCGTTATCAGCCAGCTGCGTGGGTTTTGGCCGGAGCTGGAGGCCATGGGCTGCACGCTTATCGGCATTGACAACGACCGCCACGGGAAAAATCCCCTTCAGGACGGAAGGCTCCTGCTGCGCTATCTGTCCATCCTGCGGCAGGAGCAGCCGGAGGCGGTGCTTTCCTTCAACATCAAGCCCAATATATACGGCGGCATGGCCTGCCGGCATCTGGGCATCCGGTTTCTGCCCAACGTCACCGGCCTGGGGACGGCCCTGGAATATCCGGGCCCACTGCAGGCACTGACCTGTGCGCTGTACCGGATAGGCGTTTCCCGGGCAGACTGCATTTTCTTCCAGAATCGCTCCAATCAGGATTTCTTCGCATCGCGCCGTCTGATCTCCCCCGGTACCCGGAGCGTTCTGCTGCCCGGCTCCGGGGTGGACTTGGGCGCGTTTTCCCCGCTTCCGTATCCCCGGGGAGACACTGTTCATTTCTTGTTCGTGTCCCGGATCCTGAAGGAAAAGGGCATTGACCTCTATCTGCATGCGGCCAGAGCCATCCGCCGCACCCATCCGGAGGCCGTGTTCCACGTCTGCGGCTGCTGCGACGATCCGGCGTACCGGGCCGTTATGGAAAGCGCCGTCCAGGCAGGCGACATCGTGTATCACGGGGAGCAGCGGGATATGCGGCCGTTTTACGAAATGGCCTGCTGCGTCGTCCACCCGTCCTATTACCCGGAGGGCATGGCCAATGTCCTGCTGGAGGCCGCGGCCTGCGCCCGGCCCATCATCACCACAGACCGCAGCGGCTGCGCGGAAACCGTGGAGGACGGCCGGACCGGCCTTCTGATCCCCATCCGGGACCAGGATGCCCTGACGGCGGCGCTGGAGCGGTTTCTCTCCCTGTCCTGGGAACAGCGGCGTGACATGGGCCGGCTGGGCCGGGAAAAGATGGAGCGCGAGTTCGACCGCGCCATCGTGGCGGACCGCTATATGCAGGTCCTGTTTCCTCAGAAAACCATCACCAAGGAGCGTCAGGCCATTGGACTATAAAAAGATCATCCGCAGCCGGGCGGCCCGGGAAAACATCCTGCGGGCCCTGGCCTTTATTCCCGACGAGGCCATGCTGCGCATCCAATACCGGATCAAGACCGGCCGGGCGCTGCACCTGAAGCATCCCACCCGCTTCACGGAAAAGCTGCAATGGTACAAGCTGTATTATCGGGACCCGGACATGCTCCGCTGCGTGGACAAGTATGAGGTGCGTGCATATCTCCGGGAGCGGGGCTTTCAGGACCTGCTGCCCCGGTGCTTCGGCGTATTTGACAGTCCCGACCAGCTGCCTGTGCCGCAGCTGCCGGACCGGTTTGTTTTGAAGGATACCCTGGGCAGCGGCGGAAACGCCGTCCTGCTTTGTCCCGATAAAGACCGGGCCGATTGGCGCGCCATCCGGAAGACTGCCGCTGGCTGGTGTGCCACGCCGCTGGTCCGGGACGGCGGCCGGGAATGGCCGTACTACTCCGGAAAGCCGCACCGGATCCTGGCGGAGGAGTATTTGCAGCCGGCCGCCGGGCCGCTGACGGATTATAAGTTCTTTTGCTTCGGCGGCAAATGCGCCTTTGCCTATGTCTGCACCGGACGCCATAACGGCAGCGCGGTGGGAATACACATTGTGTCGCCGTCGTATGAGAAGCTGCCGGTCGTCCGGGTAGGCGACGAACCGTCGGACCGGCTGCCGGACCGGCCGGAGAGCTTTGGGGAGATGGTCCGGCTGGCGGAGGCCATCAGCGCGCCGTTTCCCCATGTGCGGGTGGATCTGTACAATGTGGACGGGCTCATCCGGTTCGGCGAGCTGACTTTTTTCAATGCCAGCGGATACATGCTCTATGAGCCGGACTGCTTTGATAGGGAGATAGGGGACCGGTTTTCGCTTCCGCAGCGGAGAGAACGACCCGGGGGAGGGGCATCATGAGAGCGCTGCTGGCAACGCAATTTTCCATCGTGCCGCACGGCGGCCGGTACTATACCAAATCTGCCTTTGCCGCCATCCTGCGGCGGTATGGCGCGGCCTTTGGCCCGCTGACGCTCTGCGTCCCTGTGAAGCAGACCTGGTCCCCCCTGCTGGAGGACGTTACGGAGGCCGTTTCCCAGATGGTACCCATTTCCCGGAACGACAGCATCCTGCGCCGGCAGCGGCGAGAGATGACCCGCGCCATCCGGGAGAGTGACCTGGTCATCGTGCGCTGCCACTCCTTTGTGGCCTTTTGGGCCTCGGACCTGGCACACCGCCTGAAAAAGCCCGTGCTTGCCGAGGCTATGTCCTGCCCCTGGGACGCCATGTGGAACCACGGGCCCCTGGGTAAGCTCATCGCCCCCTATATGTTTCTGAAAATGCGCCGGGTCATGGCCCGGGCGGACTATGCGCTTTATGTGACGCAGGAATTTCTGCAGCGGCGTTACCCGTGCCGGAATCCCTGGATCGGCGCGTCCAATGTGGCGCTGCCTGCACCGTCGGAGGAGGTCCTGACCCGCCGACTGGCGCATATCGCGGCCCAGGACCCGTCCCGGGTGACGCTGATGACCTGTGCGGCGGTGAATGTTGCCCATAAGGGGCATCGATTTGTCATTCGTGCCATTCCGCAGCTCAACGCCATGGGTATCCGGGTGCGGTATTTCTGCGTGGGCCAGGGAGATCCCCATGTCCTGCAAAGCCTGGCAGCCCGGTGCGGCGTATCGGACCAGGTGGCCTTTACCGGCGCCCTGCCCCATGAGGAGATATTCTCCATGCTGGATACCTGTGATATTTATGTGCAGCCCAGTCTCCAGGAGGGGCTGCCCCGGGCGCTGATCGAGGCCATGAGCCGCGGCTGCCCCTGCATCGGTGCGCGGACTGCCGGCATCCCGGAGCTGCTGCCGAAGGAATGCCTGACCCCCAGAGGGTCCGCCGGGGCCATTGCCGGTGCGGTTTCCGCCATGCTCCGGAGCGATTTGTCCCGATACGCCTGCGAGAGCTACCGGACCGCCCTGGCCTATCAGGGCCCGGTGCTGGATGCCCGCAGAAACGCCTTTTTTGACCGGATCCGGCGGGAGGTTGCCTCCGCCAGCGGGGGAGAGTGCTCATGAATCAGCATCGCCGCATAGGTCTGACGGACGCCGCGTCCTTTCTTTTGGCCATTTATTATTTGTGGTATCAGCTTCCCTTTATGCGTGCGACGTTTCAGGCGGAGCGCTATAAGTACCTGTTTTTTGCCTGCTTTGCGGCAGGTATCCTGCTGCTGTGCGCCGCCCGGCTGGAGAACTGCCGGATGCGTGTGCGGCTGATCCTCCGGGTGTCTGTGCTGACGCCGGTGCTGCTCTATATGGCTGTTATGGCCGTGTGCTATCTTCTGCACGCCGGCGACGCCGCCCGGCATATCCGCGTCAGCTTTTCCTTTTGGGGCACGCTGCTGGTATACCGGCTGTTCTCCTTTGACCGCAGGGCCCAGGTACGCTTCGGGCGGTATCTGCTGTTCCTGTTCCTGCTGACGGCGCTGACATCCGCGGCCGCCGTACTGACGGACAGCTCCGCCGCCCGCGCCATCTCCAACGCCTCTCAGCGGCCGGAAGCCGTGGCCCGGGATTATGTGCTGATGCGCCGCAACGTCAGCGGCATCTATCTGTTCCAGGACCTGGTCATTTTTGCCCCGATATCGGTGCTGATGCTGCTCCAACGCAGAAAGCCCCTGATGAACGGGCTGATTCTGGGCTTCGTCTTTCTGGCGGTGATCAAGGCGTCGTTTACCATTCCCCTGTTCGTGCTGCTGGTAGTGTGCATTTTAACGGTTGTATCCCAGCGGCGGGGCGTTGGCCTGATGCTTCTGGCCGTGGGTGGCTTTTTCCTGCTGGCCTTTCCGCCGGATGAGCTGTTTTCCGCCCTGGCGGGCGCCATCGACAATCGTTATTTCAGCGCACGCTTCGCGGAGCTGGCCCTGTTCCTCCGGCAGCGCAGCATCCGGGGCGACCTGCAGATCCGGCTGCAATGCTATCTGTATTCCCTGCGCTCCTTCGCCGCCCATCCGCTGGGGATCGGGCCGTGGTACAGCTATGTCGTCGGCGACCGGGGGATCGGCTATCATTCGGCCATTCTGGACGATATGGCCCGCTATGGGCTGGCTGCCCTGGCTTTTTACGGCGTATTCCTGGCGAAGTATTACCGGATGCTCAGGGAGCAATGGGCCAGGATCGGACTCCGGGCCGCAGCAGCCGTCATTACGGCAGGATGGGCTCTCCTTCTGCTGCTGAATATCGCCTTCCGGGCGGCGGATGAGAGTATTTTTATGCTGTACATTCTTCCGGTCCTGCCGGATATCCTTTTACAGTCTCGTAAGAAAACGGAGTGAACGACATGCCTCGGGTACTACAGGTGCTGTCCTCCCTGCAAACGGGCGGCGGCGTCCAGGTCATGCTGAAAAATTACTATGCCCAGCTGGCGCCGCTGGCCTTCCAGACGGACTTTGTGGTCTGCGGCACGGAGCGCGGAGGCCTGGAGCCCTGGTTCGAAGCACTGGGCGCAGAGATCCACCATATCCCGCCGCGGTCTGAGGACCCGGTGGGAAATCTCCGCGCCCTGCGGCGCATTCTGGCCGACGGACACTACGACGTGGTGCACTGCCACCAGGATTATCATGGCGCTGCGGCCATGGCCATGGCCAGGCGCTGCGGCGTCCCGGTGCGGATCATCCACAGCCACCAGGCCTATCCGCCGGAGAGCGCGCTGAAGCGGCTGCGGCGGAGGATCGAAAGCCCCCTGGTCATCCGCGACGCCACGGTGCTGGCTGCCTGCGGCGAATTGGCCGGTGCGTGGCTCTATGGACAGGATGCCGTGGACTCCGGACGGGTGGTCATCCTGCGCAACGCCATTGACACGGAGGCCTTTGCCTTTTCGCCGGAGGACCGCCTCCGCCTGCGCCGGGAGTTGTCCATTCCGCAGGAGGCCGCGGTCATCGGCCATGTGGGCCGGTTCACGGAGCAGAAAAACCACCGGCTTCTGCTGGATATTTTCGCGGAATTTCACCGGCGCAGGCCGGATTCCGTGCTTTTGCTGGCCGGAGACGGGCCGCTTCGCCCGGAGATAGAGCACCAGGCTGACCGGCTGGGCCTGGGGGACAGTCTGCACTTTCTGGGCATGCGCACGGACGTGCCGCAGCTTCTGAGCGCCATGGACCTGTTTCTGCTGCCCTCCCGCTGGGAGGGGCTGGGCATCGTTGCCGTGGAGGCCCAGGCCAGTGGCCTGCCCTGTGTCTGTTCGCATAAAGTGCCCAGGGAGGTAAAGCTGACCGATCAGCTCCGCTTCCTGCCGGAGGAATCCTATACAGCTCCCGCCGCCTGGTGCGGCGTCATGGAGCAGGCGCTGTCCGTCGGGCGGCGGGATGGCCGCGACGCCGTCTGCGCCGGGGGCTACGACATCCGCCGCCAGGCAAGGCGGCTGGAGTCGCTGTACCTTCACGGGACGCTGCCGTCCCAAGAGCTTTGATGCATATGGAAAAACTTTCCGGGAAGAAAATTGCGAAAAATATGATGCTCTCCGTGCTGGCGCAGGCCGTCTCGGTGCTGGTGGGGTTCGTGCTGAACCTGATCGTGCCGAAGTTCATTCCGGAGAGCGACTACTCCCTTTGGCAGAGCTACCTGCTGTACTCCCAATATCTGGGCGTTCTCCACTTTGGCCTGATGGACGGTATCGTCCTGCGGTACGCCCGGTTTGACTATGACGAGCTGGACAAAGACATGGTGCGCTCCCAGTACCGGGTGATCATGGAGCTGGATCTGCTGCTGTCGGCGGGGCTTCTGGCCATAGGCTGCCTCCTGCTCCGGGGAGATAACCGTGTGCTATGCATCCTGCTGGCCTGCACCGTATGCATTGAGATCACCTTCAACTACATTTCCTTCACGTTTCAGATCACCAACCGCATCACCCACTATGTGGCCTATATTGCCGTTTACCGGGTGATCTACTGTCTGCTGGTGCTGGGCTGCCTGGCGGCGGGGCAGAGCTCCTATATCTGGTTCTGCCTGGTCTATCTGGCGGCGGATGTGGCCGTTATCCTGTTTTTCGGCCTGCGATACAGCCGCCGTCTGCTGGTCGGCTCCATGGTGCCCAGGGCGCGGCTGCTGCCGGAGCTGCGGACAACACTCTCTGCCGGCGTATGGCTGATGCTGTCGTCCTACGCGGCCAATTTTCTGGTGGGCTCCGGGAAAATGGTGATCCAGTGGCGATGGGGCCTGCTGGTTTTCGGCAAGGTCTCCCTGGCCTTCAGCCTGACCAGCTTTTTCCTGCAATTTGTAACGGCCATCAGCGTGGTGCTCTTTCCCTCCATCAAGCGGATGGAGCCGGACAAGCTCCCGGGCATGTATTGCCGGATCCGACAGGGGATTTCCCCGCTGCTGTTTGCGGCTATGCTGCTGTATTATCCCGGCTGTGTGCTGCTGCGCCTCTGGCTGCCGAAATACGAAGTCAGTGTGTCGTATCTGGGCATGCTGCTGCCGCTGATTATCTACACGTCCAAGGTCAGTCTGCTGACCAACAATTACCTGAAGGCTTATCAGCAGGAGCGGACCATGCTGCGCATCAACGCCTCCTGCGTTGCGGCGGGGCTGGCGCTGTTTGCTCTGGGGGCATGGGTGCTGAATAGTCTTACCGCTGTTTTGCTGCTGGTGCTGCTGTCTGTGATGCTGCGGTCCATGCTTTCGGAGGCTGCAGTCATGCGCATCATCCATGTGGACCTGCGCCGGGAATTCGTCATCGAATTTGCTCTGACGGCCGTGTTTCTGATCAGCACCTGCCTGCTCCCGTACTGGTGGGGCCTGGGGGTGTATGGGGCCGCCTTGGGCGGCTATCTGCTGGGCAAACGCAGGGACCTGCGGCAGCTGGCGCACACGCTGCGGCGAACATAGAAAGGAATGCTCATACATGAAAATTGCAATTGCCGGAATGGGCTATGTGGGGCTGTCTCAGGCAGTGCTGCTGGCTCAGCATAACTCCGTATGCGTGGTGGATGTGGCGGCGGAAAAGGTGGACATGCTCAACCGGGGCATTTCTCCCATCCAGGATAGCTATCTGGATGCGTATCTGAATAAGCCGCATCTGCGGCTTCGGGCCACTCTGGACCCGGAGGATGGCTATTCCGGGGCTGAATATGTGGTCATCGCCGTGCCCACCGATTTCAATCCGCGGGAAAATGCATTCGACACCGCCATGGTGGAATCGGTGATCCGCCAGGTGCTGCGCTATGCGCCGGAGGCCGTCATGGTCATTAAGAGCACGGTTCCCGTGGGCTTCACCCAGTCCATGCAGTCCAAATATCCGGCCGGCCATATTCTGGTCAGTCCGGAATTCCTCCGGGAGGGGAAGGCTCTGTACGATAACCTCTATCCCAGCCGCATCATCGTGGGAACGGACCTTGCCGACCCTGTGCTGACGGAGCAGGCGCACGCTTTCGCCCGGCTTCTGCAGGAGGGGGCAGAGAAAAAGAACGTGGAGCTGCTGGTGACCGGCTGCGGCGAGGCCGAGACCATCAAGCTGTTTGCCAACACCTATCTGGCTCTGCGCATCGGCTTTTTCAACGAACTGGACACCTTCGCCGAGCTGCGCGGGCTGGACACGGGCTCCATCATCCACGGGATCTGCCAGGATCCCCGGATCGGCCAGTATTACAACAACCCCTCCTTCGGCTACGGCGGCTACTGTCTGCCAAAGGATACCCGCCAGCTGCTGGCCAGCTGCCGGGAGACGCCCCAGACGCTGATCGGGGCCGCCGTGTCCTCCAACGGCTGCCGTAAAAGCTTCATCGCCCGGCAGATCTGCCGTCGGGTGGAGACGCTGGCCTCCCAGGAGAACAGCCAACCGGTGGTGGGGATCTATCGTCTGGCCATGAAGTCCGGATCCGACAACTTCCGGTGCAGCGCGATCTTCGACGTGATGGAGCAGCTGCGCCAGGCGGGTGTCCCGATGCTGCTGTATGAGCCGGCCCTGACTCCGGGCCAGACGGTAGACGGCTGCCGCCGGACGGATGACCTGGCGCAGTTCAAGTCCCTCTCATCCCTGATTGTCGCCAACCGGTTGGATGATGGGCTGTCTGACGTACAGGATAAAGTATACACCCGGGATATTTTCGGGAGGGACTGACATGAAAGCGCAAAACGTGTCCCTGGAAGGGAAAACGATCCTAGTTACCGGCGGGGCGGGCTTTATCGGCGCCCGGCTGTCCCAGCTGCTGCTGGAGCGGATCCATCCGGTACGGGTGGTGGTTCTGGATGAGCTGAACGACTATTATGACCCTCGGCTGAAGCATTGGCGGCTGGAGCAGCTCCGGCACACGGCAGACCGGTATGCCGCCCAGGGAAGCCGGTTTGCCTTCGTCCGCGGCTCCATAGCCGATGAGCACCTGGTGCGCCGGACCTTTGCCGACTACACCCCTGCCGTGGTGGTAAACCTGGCGGCTCAGGCCGGCGTGCGGTATTCCATCGACCACCCGGACGCCTATATTGAGAGCAACCTGGTCGGCTTTTTCCGGATACTGGAGGCCTGCCGCCACTCCCTTGACGGCGGCGGCCCCGGGGTGGAGCACCTGGTTTACGCCTCGTCCTCCTCCGTATACGGCAGCAACACCAAGCTGCCCTACAGCACGGAGGACAAGACCGATTCTCCGGTCAGCCTGTACGCGGCCACCAAGAAGTCCGATGAGCTGCTGGCCTGTGCCTATGCCGGGCTGTACCGGATCCCGGCCACCGGTCTGCGCTTCTTCACGGTATACGGTCCGGCCGGCCGTCCGGACATGGCATACTTCAAGTTCACCGACTGCCTGCGCCGGGGGGAGCGCATCCCTTTGTATAACTACGGCAGCTGCATGCGGGATTTCACCTATGTAGACGACATTGTGGAGGGGATCCTGCGGGTCATGACCTGTGCTCCGGCGGCTGCTTCCGCCCCGGAGGGCGCGTCTGCCCCTCACCGGGTCTATAACATCGGAAACAGCCAGCCTGTGAAGCTGCTGGATTTTGTCCGGACGCTCCAGCAGGAGCTGATCCGGGAGGAGCTGCTGCCGCAGGACCATGATCTTGCCGCCCACACGGAGCTTTTGCCCATGCAGCCGGGGGACGTGCTGGCTACCTATGCCGACACTTCACCGCTGGAGCGGGATTTCGGCTTTCGGCCGGCAACGCCGCTGCGTGAGGGTCTGCGGCGCTTTGCCCGGTGGTACCGGGCGTTTTACGGGCCCCAGAGCTGAGATAATAGCCGGACAAGACCGCCGGATATTATAAATTTACAAGAGAGAGGAGATCCACTATGTCAAAACCCCGGCAGCTTCACCGTGTGCTTTCGGTGCTGCTGTGCCTGTGCATGCTGGCAGGTATGCTGCCTGCCTATGCACTGGCCGCGGACTCGAAGGCTGCGGGATCCTCTGAGCTGACAAAGGGCAGCTCCATCGAGGGAACGGATTATTCCGTGACGTCGCTGAAGAATTACGCGATTGCCCCGGATATTTCCGAAAAGGTCATCATCACCAACAATGCCGCAGGCAACTCACAGACGGTTGCCAACGTCATGGAGGTGAACACCGCAGGCGGCCGCGCCAAGATCGTGGCCGGCTACGGCAACCGCAACCCCAAGGAACAGGGCTGGACCCTGAAAACCACCACGGACCAGGCCCATGTCTATGAAAAAGAGACAGGGCTGAACGTAGTGGGCGGCGTCAACGCCTCCTGGTTCAACATCAACACCGGCGAGCCCTCCGGCTATCTGGTGATGAACGGTGTTGTGCACCATGACAATTCCAGCCGCGCGTTTATCGCCGCCTTTGACGACGGCTCGGTGAACGTGTTCCGGGAGGGCACCACCCTGGCCCAGGCCGAGGCGGATCAGAGCGCCAAGCAGGGCAAGACCGTGAAGATCCTGGAGGCCGTGGACGCACTGGTGGCCATGGTCTGGGACGGCAAGGTGGTCGTCACCGAATCCGGCAACAGCGGCTACTATCCCCGCACCTGCGTGGGCATCAAGGCCGACGGCACCGTGGTGCTGTTCCAGGCCGACGGCACCATGGCTCCCCGCTCCGTGGGCTATACCGCGGCCGAGGAGGCCCAGATGATGGTGGCCCTGGGCTGCGTGGCGGCCATCCAGCTGGACGAGGGCGGCTCCTCCACCTACATCTCCCAGCGGGAGGGTGAGCAGGACGTCACCATGCGCAACACCCCTGCCGGCGGCAGCGAGCGCGGTATTTCCGGCACCATTCTGGTGGTATCCACCGTGGCGGCTTCCGGTGAGTTTGACCACGCTGCCGTTACCCCCAGCGATGAGTACTATACCCCCGGCTCCTCCGTCACCCTGACGGCGGACGCCATGGACTTTTCCGGTGCTCCCGCCAAGGCTCTGCCGGAGGACGTGAGCTTCACCGTCAGCGATGAGACCATGGGCACGGTGACCGCCGCCGCCGTAAACGGCAGCAGCGCCTCCGCCACCTTTGTTTCCTCCGGCAAGACCGGCGATGTGACGGTGAGCCTGGTCAGCGGCGGCCAGACGGTGGGCTCCGCCGTGCTGCATGTGCAGAACCCCGACCGGCTGGCCTTTGCCTCCGGCGAGGTGAACCTGAACTATAAGGACGTCAGCGATCTGGGCTTCAAGGCCACCTACCAGACGGAGACGGTCCATCTGCAGGATAACGATATCCAGTGGACCGTTTCCGATCCGGACGCCGGTAGCTTCACCGGCAACCTGTTCACCGTTACCGGCAACGTGAAGTATTCCGGCAGCCCCACCGTCACCGCCGTGCGGGGCGACCTGACGGCCTCCGTCACCGTGAACATCGGCATGGAGCCCACCATGATCATTGACGGCGGCGACGCGGATCCCTGGGATTACTCCACCATCGGCACCACCGTGGAGAGCTTCAGCGGCCTGGCCGCCAACGCCGTGGCCACTTATCACTACGCGGGCCGCGGCGGCGTGGTGAAGGGCTCCGTAGTGTCCGACACCGACGAGGCCTATGCCGATATCGTCCGCTTCGGCCACAACGCCGTGAAGCTGGAGTATGACTGGACGAATATCAACGGCACCGACGGCGCCTGCCTGGGCCTGGGCGACAATCTGGCCATCGACGGCACCCCCACCGCTCTGGGCGTGTGGGTCTACATCCCCGAGGGCGTTCCTGTCCCCTGGCTCCGTGCCCAGATCGCCACCAGCACCAACGGCGGCCAGAGCTGGACCAACGCCTATATCAACTTCAGCAGCGGCAGCGGCGCCTCCGGCGAGGGCCTGAAGACCGGCTGGCAGTATCTGGAGGCTGATCTGACCTCCTATGCCGGTGCGCTGATCCGGGTCAACAGCGGCATGCTGTTCCGGGCCATGGTCACCACCGGCGGCATCGGCTGGTATACCACCGACGGCACGAAGCTGGACAAGAGCGACCTGAAGGGCTATATCCTGCTGGATAACCTGTGCGTGGTGTACGGCGCCAACAACCAGGATGTCACCGCTCCCGTGGTGAACTCCATCCAGCTGGTCAACGACGACGGCACCAAGACCGAGCTGGAAAACGGCGCGACCCTCAGCTCCGGCAATCTTCGCTTCTTCGTTACCTACGACGACAGCGAGGAGACGGATCCCTACGCCACCGGCGTGGAGTCTGCCTACTTCTACTTCGACGGCACCTACCGGGGAAGGTATGACCGGGACAACCTGGGCAGCACCTCCGGCCTGATGCACTTCGGCAACGGTCTGCACTCCATCACCTTCTACCTGAAGGACGGCTACGGCAACGTCACCCGCGAGACCCGGTATTTCACCGTGGCCGCGGAGGAGACGGACGTGCCCGGTGTGTCTCTGGACCTGCGGGGTGAGCCCACTGTGGGCAAGACCTGGCAGCTGGCGCTGACCGCCACCGACCCGGCGTCCATCACCTCCCTCAGCGCCAATGTCTCCGTTTCCCGCAGCTATCCCGTCACCGGCGTCACCTTCCCGGAGGGCGTTACCGGTACGTATGACTATGACGCCGCCAAGGGCGTTGTGTCCGTGAGCATCACGGCCATCGACCACGCGGTATACACCGCCGGTGCCCTGGCTGTTATCGCCGTGGACATCCCCATCTCCGTTGCCGAGGGCAGCAGCGTCAACGTGCAGGTCACCAAGGGATCTTACGGCTGCAAGCAGACGGAGAACCTGGACATCAGCGACCTGAACCAGTACGCCACCGGCTTCACCACCCCCGTGACGAACCGGCCCATTGAGGCCATGTACCGCATCCAGGCGGACACTGCCGTGGTGGGCAGCACCGCCTCCGCCGCCGTCACCGTTATCCGGGACGGCAAGGCTGCCGCCGGTGTCCATGTGTACGCCAACGACGTGCTGCTGGGCGATACCGACGAGAACGGTCGGATCGACATCTCCAGCCTGACGGCCAGCCAGGGCAGCGTGAACCTGCGGGCTGCCGATGAAGCGGGCAACTGCTCCTATCAGATCACCCTGTTCAGCTATGACGCCGTGGGCGACGAAACCGGCGCTCCCTATAACGTCATCTACAACCTGGCTCCGTCCGCTGACGGCAAGACCATCACCTGGATGAGCAACCCCGCGCACAGCGGTGATCGGGCTGTGGCCCGGCTTTCCACCAACGCCGACATGACCGGCGCTGTGGAGGTGGAGGGTACCAGCCGCCTGATCTCCTACTCCTCCAGCAAGCAGATCAACCGCGTCAACGGCGTGTCCCTGACGGGCCTTACCGCCGGAAGCACCTACTATTACCGGGTGGGCGACGGCTCCGTCTGGTCCGACGTGCGCAGCTTCACGGTGCCTGCCGCCGAGAAGCAGACCCGGTTCTTCCTGCTGGCGGATATCCAGGAGGAGGCCGCTCTGGAGGGCATGGGCCGCATCGCCGGCTGCCTGGGCGGGCAGTATCACTTCGGCGTCCAGCTGGGCGACGCAGTGGATAACGTCCGCTACTACAACCAGTGGCAGGATGCCCTGTCCCTGTTCACCCTGGACGGCATCCGCGATACGGATATGATCCACGTCGTCGGCAACCACGAGGCCGACGACAGCGGCAGCGGCGCCATCGCTGCCAGGAGCGTGTTCGGCGTTCCCGCCGCCTGGTACTCCGTGGAGCGGGGCGACGTGTACATCGCCGTGCTGAACCACACCTCCGATAAGGATACCATCCAGCAGTTCACCCAGTGGCTGGTGGAGGACGCGGCCAAGAGCACCTGCACCTGGAAGGTGCTGGTGACCCATGTGCCCGCTTACTACACCAACCCCACCGGCGGCGGTGAGACTTATGTGCAGTATCTGCCCGCAGCCTGCGACGCGGCGGGGATCGACTTCTATTTCTCCGGCAATGACCACAGCTATGCCCGCACCGCACCCATGACCGGCGGTCAGGTGGACGAAAACGGCACGGTGTACTACATCTGCGGCTCCACCGGCGGCAAGTCCTACTCCATCGTGAACAATCCGGACTTCCACTTTGACGTGGCCACGCTGAACTTCGACAGCGTCTATGTGGACGTTACCGCCGACCGCTTCCAGGCCACAGTTACCGCTTATAACGTGGCCACCGACGGCACCAGAACCGTTCTGGACCAGTACACCAGGCGCGCGGTGCCGGTCTGCAAGAACGATGAGCACATCTACCTGTTTGACCTGGACACCAAGGAGCTTTTCTGCGACGTCTGCGGCCACACGGAGAACGCGGTGGACGAGAAGTTCTCCGGCTTTGTCCGCGAGCAGGAGAGCCGCCGTCTGATGTATCTGGTGGCCGGTGTGCCTCTGACCGGCCATATGCACTATGAGGATCGCTTCTACTTTGCCGACGATCAGGGCTATGCCTACGACGGTGCGTACAATATCTGCGGCGAGACCTGCCTGTTTGAGGGCGGCTTCTTTGCCCGCAGCACCACCGCCGACGTGCGGGCAGCCGGCCGTTCCGGTACGAATGTGGACTTCATCCTCTATGGAGACGGTCTGTTCAAGTTCATGGGCACCGGCGAAAACTATCCCCTGTCCCGGGTTTGGAACAGCCCATGGTACAGCTACCGCAACTATGTCAGGAGGCTGTATGTGGACAGCGGCATCACGAATCTGGACCGCTGGTTCGCCTATTCCAGCCGGAACCTGACGGAGGTCACCTTCGCCGAGGGCAGCCGGATCACCCGGATCGACCAGAACGCCTTTGCCCGCTGCTCCAGCCTCCGGACGCTTCGGCTGCCGGAGACCGTGACCTATATCGGTTACGATGCCTTCACGGACTGCACGTCGCTGAGGGAGCTCTATCTGCCGGACGGCGTCAACGCCATTATGCCCAATGCCTTCACCCGGGACACCGCCCTGGTGCTGAGCGTGGGATACGGCAGCTATGCCAAGGATTGGGCTGCGTCCCGCGGCATCGCCTACACGGAGCGTGAGCCGGCCGTGGTGGCCTCCGGCGTATGCGGGGAGAACCTGACCTGGAGCCTGACCAGCGACGGCGTCCTTACCCTGGACGGCACCGGCTCCATGGCCACGTACTATGGCGAGGCCAACATTCCCTGGCACGCCAACCGCGCCCTCATCACCACCGTCAACGTGGGTGCAGGCGTCACCAAGCTGACCACCAACGCATTCTGCGGCTGCACGAACCTGGAGACGGTGAACTTTGCCGAAAACAGCCGGCTGCAGATGCTGGGCGGCTCTGCGTTCAAGGGCTGCACCAGCCTGAAATCCATCACCCTTCCCGAGGGACTGACCGCCATCAGCGGCAACGCCTTCAAGTATTGCCGCGGCCTGCGCTATGTGTCCCTGCCGGACGGCACTCGCTACATCGACGAGCTGGCCTTTACCGGCCTCTCCGGCATTACCTTCAGCGTGGCCAAGGACAGCTACGCCAAAAACTGGGTCGCTGCCCATGGCTTTGCCTATGTGGAGCGTGAAAACGGGTAAGCGATCGGCATGATGCGATCCGGTACAGGCTGCCTGACCGATCATTTTTAAGCATCTAAGCGCAGCTGCAACAGGGGGGAGATTTCGTTCAGAAATCTCCCCCCTGTGCATTCAATTGGACTTTCCGACACGCTCACAAGGCCGCCCCCTCCGTTTTCCGGAGATGGGCGGCCTTGCATATATGCTTCTTTGTCACTTTTTGCGAATGAGCACCCGAGCGTTATTCTCCAGCCGGGCCAGCGCGGCAGCCCCGGCGCGGCGGCGGATGCGCTCCGCGGCCTCGCCCATCCGGGGCGGGCGGTACGACGATCCGTGGCAGTCGGAGCCCAGAAGATGGATCTCCCCCTCCCGCAGCATTCCGATAGCCCGGCGGCGGGTGCGCCAATCCAGAAAGAAGGGCGCGTTGCACTGGAACAGCACGCCCAGCTGCCGCAGCCGGGGCCACAGCGTCCGGGGCTGCTGGGCCAGATACCGCTCCATGTGAGCCAGCACCACGGTCAGATCGCCCCGCTGGGCCAGGTCCGTCAGCTCCGCCAGGGTCCGGGACGGCCAAGGGGAAAACGGCATCTCCAGCAGGAGCACATCCTGCCCCTCCAGGCACAGGTCATGCAGCCGGTCCACATGGCTGATGCCCTGGAAATAGCGGACCTCGGCTCCCAGGAGCACCCGGGGACTGTCTGCCGTCAGTTGGGGCCGCAGCCGATTCCAGGCCTCGGCCCGGCGCCGCAAAAACACCTCCGGAGGATTCTCGCGGGCGTAGAAGTGCGGCGTGGCGGCCACGGTATCCACTCCTTGGGCCCGGAGCATGTCCAGCATCTCCAGGCTTTCCTGTGTGCTTTTGCTGCCGTCGTCCATGCCCGGCAGGATATGGGAATGAAAATCGATCATTTCTTACTTTTCTTCCGGGGCTTATCCGGGGCGGAGGTTGCTTCCTGGCCATAGCCGTAGTTTTCGCAGCGGCCATAGCGCCCGTAACGCCCGTAGCGGCCATACCGGCCATAGCGTCCGCCGGAGGCGCTGCCGTGGGTCATGACAAAGCCCAGCACCTTGATATGCAGATATTCCAGCTGCCGCAGAGCCGCCGCCAGGTCCTGCCGGTCGCTGTAGTCCTGGCGTACCACGACGATCATGCCCTGGATGAGCTTGGAGATCACCAGACCGTCGGACACGGCATTTACCGGCGGCAGGTCGAAGATGATGAAGTCAAAATTCTGGGACAGGGCGCTGACCACGGAGCTCATGCGATCGGAGCCCAGCAGCTCCGACGGGTTGGGCGGCACGTCGCCGGAGGTGATGACCTTCAGGTTTTCCAGCAGGCCCACATCCTGGATAACGTCCCCCTCCCGGCACAGACCCGCCAGCAGATTGGACAGACCCGGGGCCGGGTCGATGGCCAGACGGCGGGCCAGATTGGGCCGCCGCATGTCCGCCTCCACCAGCAGCACCCGCTTTCCGGTTTCCGCGATGGTATAGGCCAGGTTGATGGACGTGGTGCTTTTCCCTTCGCCGCGGGAGGCGCTGGTAATGCCCACCACCCGGCATCTCTGTTCGTCTGGCAGGGCGAAGGTCAGGTTGGTCCGCAGCAGCTTGTATGCCTCGGAGGCAGCGAAGCTCAGTCGGTCGCCCAGCATGGCCCGCTGCTCCTTCAGGGACATAACATCTTCCTCGGGCGTGCTTTTTTTTCCGAACATCATTGCGGCTGGCCCTCCTTTCCGGCAGGACGGCTGCCGTAGCCGTATCCATATCCCTCCGTGCGCTGGAGAAGCTCGGGGATCACCGCCAGCACGGGGACCTGGGGATATGCCTGGAGCAGATAATCCTCGCCGCGGATCTGGTTGTCAAGGAGCTCCCGCAGGACCAGCGCCGCACAGCTGAGCAGGAATCCGGCTACCATGCCCAGGACCGTATAGCGGGGCAGGCTGGGCGCAGCCTTGCCGGAAGGCAGCTGCGCGTAGTCCACCACCCGGACGGAGCTGCCCTCCACCACACTGGAAATGCGGGACGGCAGCACCTGGGCAATGGTATTGGCGATCTTCTGCGCCTCCTGGGGATCCTCACTGGTTACGGTGACCTCGAATACCTCGGTGGAGTTCACGGCCTGGGCCTGGATCATTTTCTGGAGCTCCCGGTCCGTATAAGTCACCCTGGCGGCCGCGCGGACCTGGTCCAGGGTGGTGCGGCTGTTGAGAATGACCACATAGGTGTCCACCAGACTCTGGGCTGCGGACAGCTCGGAGTTGCTGATGGGCTTGCTGGCATCCTGGGTGTTGTTGACGTACAGCAGGGCGCTGGCCTCGTAGGTAGGGGCGATAAGAAACTGTGCCCAGGCGAAGCAGACGGCGCCTGCCGCCACCGTTGCCAGCGCAATGACCCAGGACCGGCGCCACAGGGCACGCAGCAGGGTAATGAGGTCCACCTCACGGTAGACTTCGCTTTTGTCCATGTATATCTTCCTTCCAATCAAAGCGAAATTGCCAATAAATGGCGAGAAACGACAATAAAATTATAGCATGTTACTCTGCATATTTCAACGCTTTCTTCCCGGTGAAACGCTTTTTTTGCAGGCAGTTTTCTGCCGCACCCCAGTGTTCCGGAGCCGTCTGCGGCAGGGATTTGATGCGATCACTGCAGCAGGAGAGAACTGAAATCGACTGTGCAGATATAAGAAAACCACCGAGAAAAGCCTGTAACAGACCGATCTCGGTGATTTTTATATTATCTGCCACCCATGGCCGGATGCGCTTACATACAGAACTGGAATGCGCAGAAGCCTGCGTACAGGACCAGCAGCGCGATGCCCTGCCAGCGGGAGAGCTTGCCCCGGGCCAGCGCGGGTACCGTCAGCAGCAGCATCACCAGCAGCATCAGGGGGATATCCACCACCAGGGAAGCATTGTATCCGGCGATGGTTTTTTCCTGGGGCACCTGGAAGGGGGACAGGGTGGTGGACAGGCCGCTGACCAGCACCAGGTTAAACAGGTTCGCCCCCACGATGTTGCCCAGGGACAGGGCGCTGTGGCCCTTGACCAGGGAGGTGATGGCGGTGACCAGCTCCGGCAGGGACGTCCCCAGGGCCACGAAGGTCAGGGCGATGACGGACTCCGGCACGCCCAGTCCCTGGGCGATGAGGGTGCCGTTGTTCACCAGCAGGTTGGCACCCACGGCGATGAAGGCCGCACCCACCACCAGCAGGAGGATATCCTTGCCCATGGAGGGAGTGCCGTCAATGGCCTCGTCCGCACCGCCGGCTCGGACGGTATCCCGGAAGCTCTGGCGCACGGTAAGGACCATGTACAGAACGAACATGGCCAGCAGGACGATGCCCGCCAGGCGGGTAAAGGCGCCGTTGGTGTAGGCGATGGCGGCGTAGAACGCAGCGGCGACGAAAAAGAAGATCACCGGGGTCCGCAGACTTTTGCGGTCCGCCTCCGAGGGGCGGATGGCGATGGTCAGAGCCGCGATCAGGGCGGTGTTGCAGATGACGGATCCGATGGCGTTGCCGTAGGCGATCTCACCGTGACCGCTGACGGCGGAGGTGGCGGATACCATCACCTCCGGCAGGGTGGTGCCGATGGACACCACCGTGGCGCCGATGAGGATCTCCGGCACATGGAAACGGTGGGCCAGGCCCGTGGCGCCGTCCACGAACCAGTCGCCGCCCTTGATGAGCAGCACCAGGCCCACGATGAACAGAAGAATGGGTACGAGCATGATAAGTTCCTCCTTAGCTTAGAAAGCTGCTGATGAATATTTCCAGACCGATAAAGATGAGGATGGCTCCGCCCAGAATCTGGGCCCGGCCGGCAAGGCGGGTGCCGAATCTCCGGCCCAGCACCAGGCCGCCCAGACAGATGCACAGCGTTACCGCCGCGATGATCAGGGAACAGACCAGGGCCATGAGCCAGTCATATTCGGCGATGGTGAAGCCCACGGACAGAGCGTCGATGGATGTGGCTACCCCCTGCACCAACAGAGCGCCCAGGCCCAGCCTGGGTGCGGCACGGTCATCCTCGCCGCCGTGGATGCCCTCCACCAGCATTTTGCCGCCGATGAAGCCCAGCAGAGCCAGGGCGATCCAGGGAATGAGCTTCTCAAAGGCGCGGAAATACTGAACAATGGTGTGGACACAGATCCAGCCTGTCATAGGCATCAGGGCCTGGAACCCCGCAAATACCCCGGCAATGCCCAGCATCCGCCGCCGGGACATGCGGGGCTCGTTGAGTCCGTTGGCCAGGGATACGGAAAACGCATCCATGGCAAGGCCCACGCCCAGCAGCACACTGTTGAAAAAGAACAGGATATCCCACTGCATGATTGCTTCTCCTCTTATCGTGAAAAATCCATGAAAAACCCCAGGCACGGCCTGGGCCATGTCTGGGCTCGAAAGCAGATCAATAGACGAGTCCCCATGCATCCCGCGGCGGTAGCACATGAGTCTCGCAAATTAAAGCAAGCCAGGCCGCGCAGCGGCCAGTATGTTGACGTGCTGCGGACAATCGCCCGCTTGCTACTCCCTCATAGAGTTTTCAGTTCGTTCATGATACCACAGCCCCTGCCGGGAAGTCAATGCTTTTTTCGGAAGAATTTGTTGCCCTGAGCAGGAAAATCGTTTATAATAGGGAACAACGAGCTTTCATACCGGGAGGTGCTGTCATGCAGCGCATCAGCAAGGAAAACTATTACCTGGACATTGCCCAGACGGTTCTGGAGCGGGCCACATGTCTGCGCCGGGTGTACGGGGCCATCATCGTGAAGAATGACGAGATCATTTCCACCGGATACAACGGCGCGCCCCGGGGGCGGCGCAACTGCGTGGATATGGGCTATTGCACCCGGGAGCAGCTGCGGGTGCCCCGGGGGGAGCGGTACGAGCTGTGCCGCAGCGTCCACGCCGAGGCCAATGCCATCATTTCCGCCAGCCGCCGGGATATGGTGGGCGGCACGCTGTATCTGGTGGGCCGCAACGCCCAGACCGGGGAGCTGCTGCCGGACGCCACGTCCTGCCCCATGTGCCGCCGCCACATCATCAACGCGGGCCTGGAGCGGGTGGTGATCCGCCATACGCCCACGGAGTTCCAGGTGGTGGACGTGCAGGACTGGATCGACAGCGAGGACGACGTGCCCCAGGCGTAAGCGGGGCCATACACCGGCGTTCTGCCGGAAAAAATATGGGACGAAAGGGAAAAGAATCATGTTGGACGCGAGAAAAGAGGAGGCCTTCTGTACCATTCTGCGTGAGGAATTGCAGCTGGCCACCGGATGCACCGAGCCCATCGCCGTGGCCTACTGCGCGGCACGGCTGCGCCAGGTGCTGGGGGAGAGGCCCCGGCGCATTCTGGCGGAGGTCAGCGGAAACATCCTGAAAAACGTCAAGTCCGTTGTGGTGCCCAATACCGGGGGCCGCAGGGGCCTGCCGGCGGCTATCGCCGTGGGCGTGGTGGCCGGGGATCCGGAGGCCCGTCTTCAGGTCATTGCCCATGTGACGGAGGAGGACACCGCAGCCATTCAGGCATACCTGGACAGCACGGACATCCGCATCGACTGCCCGCCTACGTCCCGGATGCTGGACATCCGGCTGACAGGCTGGGCAGGGGACCACAAGGCTGTGGTCCATGTGGCCAACAACCATACCAACATCATCTACGTGGAGCGGGACGGGGAGGTCCTGCTGGAAAAGCCCCACTCCGACTCTGCCGAGGACAATTTGCAGGACAAGAGCGTGCTGAACGTCCGGGATATCCTGACGTTTGCCGAGACAGTGGACGTGTCCCGCATTGAGGGATCCGTGGGCCGGCAGCTCGAATGCAACACCGCCATCGCCCGGGAGGGCCTGCGGGGAGACTGGGGGGCCAATATCGGCTCCACGCTGCTGCTGTCCGGCGGCGACGTGGAGACGGAGGCCCGGGCCTGGGCTGCCGCCGGATCCGATGCCCGGATGAACGGCTGCGAGATGCCGGTGGTCATCTGCTCCGGCTCCGGCAACCAGGGCATCACCGCCTCCGTTCCCGTGTGGCGCTATGGCGTGCAGACGGGCCGGGACCGGGAGACCATCCTGCGGGCCGTGTGCCTGTCGGACCTGATCACCATCCACCAGAAAACCGGCATCGGCCGCCTGTCCGCCTACTGCGGGGCGGTGTCTGCCGGCGTGGGCGCAGGCTGCGGCATTGCGTGGCTTCGGGGCGCGGGGTATGAGGGCATCTGCCACACCATCACCAACGCCGCGGCCATGATCTCCGGCTGCATCTGCGACGGGGCCAAGGCCAGCTGCGCCAGCAAGATCGCCATGGGTGTGGAAACCGGCATTCTGGGCTATAACATGTACCTGCGGGGCAACAGCTTCCAGCCCGGCGACGGCATCGTGGGCCGGGACGTGGAGCAGACCATCCGCAATGTGGGCATCCTGGCCTCTCAGGGCATGAAGGAGACGGACCGGGTGATCCTGAAGATCATGACGACGGAGTGACCCGGCCGGGAAAAGAGGAGAACGAGCATGCAGCGGAACTATAAATTCACCATTGCTTACGACGGCACCCGTTTTTTCGGCTGGGAGCGCCAGCCGGGGAGGGACACCATCCAGGGAAAGCTGGAGAGCGTGCTGTCCCGGCTTCAGGGGAGTCCGGTGGAGCTCACCGGCGCGGGACGCACCGACGCCGGAGTCCACGCCCGGGCCATGGTGGCCAACGCCCAGCTGGACGTGGCAGAGTCCCCGGAGGAGATCCGGGACTACATGAACCGCTACCTTCCCGACGCCATTGCCGTCCGGGAGGTGAAGGAGGCCGCGCCCCGGTTCCACGCCCGGTATAAGGCCCTGGGCAAAACGTACCGCTATGTATGCTTCGACGGACCGGTGAAGCCGGTGTTCGACCGGAAATACGTCACCCTGCTGGACTATCGCCCGGACGTGGAGCGGATGCAGCAGGCGGCGGCATATTTGCAGGGAGAGCACGACTTCGCCAGCTTCTGCGGCAACCCCCGGATGAAGAAATCCACGGTGCGGCTGGTGGACAGCATCACCGTGGTGCGCCAGCGGGACCGCATCGTGTTCACGTTCCACGGAACCGGCTTTTTGCAGAATATGGTGCGCATCCTGGTGGGCACCCTGTTGGAGGTGGGCCGCGGGGCCCGGCAGCCGGAGGATATGCCTGCCCTGCTGGAGGCCCGGGACCGCCGCCTGGCCGGTCCCACCGCCCCGCCGGAGGGCCTGTGCCTGATGAAGGTGGACTATTGACAGATACAGACTGTATAATGACAACACGAATATACAATCTGTATCAGAAACCGACGACATTCGTGTGGAAAAGGAGCCGTTATGGAAGAATTGCTGCAACAGATCCTGCAGGAGTGCCGCCCGTACACCGGGCAGGGGGCCCTGGCCTCCTATATCCCTGAGCTGGCCCGGCAGGACCCGGACCGCCTGGGCATTGCCGTGTTCCACAAGGACGGAACCTTGGTGGAGGCCGGTGACAGTCGCCGGAGCTTCACCATCCAGAGCGTCATGAAGCCCCTTTCGCTGCTGCTGGCCCTGCAGGACAACGGCCGGGAGACGGTGCGGGCCCATGTGGGGGTGGAGGCCACCGGCAAGCCCTTCGACGCCATCAATGTGGCGGACAACGCCCTGCTGGCCAAGCACCTGAACCCCATGGTCAACGCCGGGGCCATTCTGATGTGCCAGCTGATCGGGGGCGAGACGTATGACCATCGGTTCCAGCGTCTGCTGGACTTCATCCGCCGCCTGGCGGACAATGATGAGATCGCCCTGGACCAGGAGGTCTATCACTCCGAAAAGGCCACCGGCTCCAAAAATCGGGCTCTGGCCTATCTGTTGAAGGCCCACGGCCTGATCCGCGGCGATGTGGAGGAGCTGCTGGACTGCTATTTCCGGGCCTGTTCCATTCGGGTCAGCGCGGCGGACCTGGCCCGCATCGGCTGCGTGCTGGCCTGTCACGGGCAGCTGCCCGGGGGAGAGCGCCTGTTCCCGGCGGCCTATGGCCGGTTCGTCAACGCCAACCTCATGACCTGCGGCATGTACGACGGGTCCGGCGACTTTGCCATCCGGGTGGGTGTACCGGCCAAAAGCGGCGTAGGCGGCGGCATTATGGCCGTGGTGCCCGGCCGCATGGGCGTTGGCCTGTTTGGACCGGCTCTGGACGAAAAGGGCAACAGCCTGGCCGGAATCCGGGCGCTGGAGCTGCTGTCCGCCCGCCTGAATCTGAGCGTATTTTAGTTTATAAGAAAAAACCGGCAAATCGGATGCAAGCTCTGCGGCAGCGTCCGATTTGTCGGTTTTGCATTACGAAAGAACGAGCTCAAAAAAACAATTGACAAAATGAGCGTTTCAGAATATACTGAAAACGAAGGAATAACATCTATTCAAAAACTATAATAGATGGGCCTGCGGGAGAAGTCAGGTCGGCAAGGGGTGAAATGCATGACGAAAACCAAATGGAGGTGGCTGCTGCTGGCGTTGGCGGCAGCGGTTCTGGTGGCCGCAGTGCTCATGCTCCGGCACCGCATGTCCCTGCCCACCAACACGGTCTGCCTGACGCTGGAGCAGGACGTGGGGCGCGGATATCAGGGCCACTGGGTGGGCATGAGCATGGTCTATGTCGACGGGAAGGGCGCCCTCCACTGCAACAACATTCCATCGCTTCAGGGCCTGTGGCAGCTGGACGAGGCGTATGCCCAGGAGGCCAGCGTGGAGCTGGAGTCGGATACGGATACGCCGTATGTGTCCGTCTATTGCGCGGTGGGAAAGCTCCGCCTGCTGCCCCGCAGTGTGATGATCTTTCGCTTTGACGAGAGCGTCGTTGATACCGAGCCCGGGACCAGTCCCCAGTGGACCGAAGGGCAGCTGGTGGAGTTCCGGCGGCACGGGAATTTCTACCGCCTGTACGACCCGCGGCCCGGCGTGTATGTGGCCCGGGTGGTAACGGACCAGGGCGTGCAGGAATGCGCCTGGTGGATCAGGCACAGCGGATAATAAAAACAGGGGCAGGACCCGCACGGGTCCTGCCCCTGTTTTTGTTCTATAGCAGCAGCCACGAGGCAAAGCGGAAGTAGATCAGCAGGCTGGTGGCGTCCACAATGGTGGAGATGAAGGGGCTGGCCATTACTGCCGGGTCCAGGCCGATCTTCTCCGCCAGCAGCGGCAGGGAGCAGCCCACGCACTTGGCAAACACCACCACGAACAGGATGGTCAGGCACACCACCAGGCACACCGTGGGCGTGACGGCGGCATTGCCCAGCAGCAGCCGGTCCACCAGCTGCATTTTTACGAAGTTGGCTCCGGCCAGGCATACGCCGCACAGCAGCGACACCCGCAGCTCCTTCCACAGCACCCGGAGAATATCGGAAAAGTCCACCTCGTCCAGGCTCAGGGCGCGGATCACCGCCACGGAGGCCTGGGTGCCGGAGTTGCCGCCGGTGCCGGACAGCATGGGGATATACGAGTTGAGCACCAGGCACGCGGCCAGGGCGCTTTCATAGTGGTTCAGGATCATGCCCGTGAACGTGGCCGACAGCATCAGGATCATCAGCCACGGCAGCCGGGCCTTCCAGGTGGCAAAAATGCCGGATTTCAGATAGGGCTTGTCCGACGGCAGCATAGCGGCCATCTTCTCGAAGTCCTCCGTGGTCTCCTCCTCGATAACGTCCATGGCGTCGTCCACGGTGACGATGCCCACCAGGCGCTCCTCCTTGTCCACCACAGGCATGGCCAGGAAGTCGTACTTGCTCAGGGCCTGGGCCACGTCCTCTTTATCATCCATGGTGTTCACGGACACCACATTGGGGTCCATGATCTCCTCGATCAGGTCGTCCTCCTCCGCCAGCAGCAGATCCCGGACGGACAGCACACCCAGCAGATGCCGGGTAGGATCGGTGACATACAGGATGTTGATGGTCTCCAGCTCACCGCCGATGCGGCGGATGCGCTTGAAGGCGTCCTCCACCGTCATGTCCTTTTTCAGGGACAGAAACTCCATGTTCATAATGGACCCGGCGGAGTCCTCAGGGTACTGGAGGATCTCATTGATGGACTTGCGCATTTCCGGCGTGGCCTTGTCCAGGATGCGGATCACCACGCTGGCAGGCATTTCCTCCACGATGTCCACGGCATCGTCCAGATACAGCTCGTCCAGCACCTCCTTCAGCTCGGTGTTGGAAAAGCCGTTGATGAGCATCTCCTGGCTGTCGGACTCCAGCTCCACGAATACCTCCGCCGCCAGCTCCTTGGGCAGCAGCCGGTACAGCAGAGGCATCTGTTCCCCGCCGGCCTCCTCCAGCAGCAGGGCGATATCCGCAGGCTCCATAGGCAGGAACAGGTCCCGCAATCGGGCGTATTGCTTATTTTTGATAAGCTCCTCGATTTTCTCCAGATATTCGTCCAATTCTTCCTGATGATCGAACATGACCGGTTCCTCCTTCCCTGAATGAATGAAAAAAATCCACAACGGCAGAAAAGCCCATTGTGGATGTGCAGAGGGGCCACGCACGCCGCGTGACCTGGCCACCGTAACAAGCTTTAGCATCGCGGGGCGGTGAAACTGCGTTAGATGATACCTTGGTTTCGATATCGCCTGTTCAAACCCTCTCATGGTGTCTCCACCACTCTGCGGCAGCAGTCCGTATCCCTCGCGGTAGCCTTACCTACCGGAGCATATTTTATTCCCTTTTAGATTAAAACATTTTTCTCTGCCTGTCAACCCTTTTTGCCGGAAAATGGAAAAAATCAGGCCCGTTTCCGGACCTGATTTCTCAGCTTGTCAAAAGAGCCTCGCAGAGTTCGCGGCCCGCAGGCCGCGAATAAGATTTGATCCATTTTTCGCGGCGGCGTGTACGTCGCGAAAAATACTTTGCGCTGGCCTCGGCCCAGCGGAACTGGCCTCGGCAGACCCGACGGCTGATGTCGGGCCAGAGTGTGTTTTCGCGCATTTTATGCGTGAAAACGCGCGGGTTGGAGCGAAAACTCTTTTGTCAAAAAAGGGCAACGCCCTTTTTTGACAAGCTGCTCAAAAGGCCGCCCGGACGGGCGGCCTTTTGAAATATTTGAAGCGATTACTCCTGATCCAGGACCAGCTCCATGGTGTCCTGGGCGATCATCAGCTCCTCGTTGGTGGGGATCACCATGACGATGACGGGCGCGCCGTCCTGGGAGATGATCTGCTCCTTGCCCCGGCAGTTGTTCTTCTCCGGGTCGCAGGTGATGCCCATGAACTCCAGACCGTGGAGGATGTGGGCCCGGGTCTCGGGTGCGTTTTCGCCCACGCCGGCGGTGAATACCACCACGTCCACGCCGCCCATGGCGGCGGCATACTCGGCGATCATCTTGCGTACCCGGTACTCGAAGATCTCCAGGGCCACGGTGGCCCGGTGATTTTCCTTCTCCGCCGCCTGCTCCAGATCCCGGAAGTCGGAGGACACGCCGGACAGGCCCAGCATGCCGGATTCCTTGTTCAGCAGGTTCACGGCCTCGGAAATGGTCATGTCGTACTTGTTGGCGATGAACTCCACCACGCCCACGTCCATATCACCGGCCCGGGTGCCCATAGGCAGGCCCGCCAGAGGCGTCAGGCCCATGGAGGTGTCCACGCAGCGGCCGCCCTTGACTGCCGCCAGGGAGGAGCCGTTGCCCAGGTGGCAGGACACCACCTTCAGCTCCGCCGGGTCCTTGCCCAGAAGCTCCGCCGCCCGCAGGGACACATAGCGGTGGGAGGTGCCATGGAAGCCGTAGCGGCGGATCTTGTCCTTCTCGTAATACTCATAGGGGATGGAGTACAGATAGGCGTGCTCGGGCATGGTCTGGTGGAAGGCCGTGTCGAACACCGCCACCTGGGGCACGTCGTGGCCCAGCACCGCCCGGCAGGCCTCAATGCCGATGATGTTGGCGGGGTTATGCAGAGGCGCCAGGGGGGTGCAGTCCTCCACCGCCTGCATCACCTGGTCGGTGATGAGAACGGAGCTGGCGAAGCTCTCGCCGCCGTGGACCACCCGGTGACCCACCGCGTCGATCTCCTTCATGGAGGAGATGACGCCGTTGACCGGGTCCACCAGAGCGGCCAGCACCGCCTGGATGGCCTCGGAGTGGGTGGGCATGGGCACGTCGGCCGCAGAAATCACGGCCTTGCCCTCTACCTGGGGCTTATAGGTGAATTTTCCGTCAATGCCGATGCGCTCGCACAGGCCTTTGGCCAGCAGATGGCCGGTTTCCGGATCCAGCAGCTGATATTTCAGAGACGAGCTGCCGGCATTGATAACGAGTACTTTCATGAAAGACCTCCTCGAATTTTGGTCCCACATCACATGTTGCAGGTTCCTTCTTTTTGTATTACGGGAAATATTGTATCGAAATTCCCTGGGCTTGGCAATGGTTTTTGGAAAAAAATGGAAGCCGTATCGCAAAATAGCGGTCAAGGTTTTAACAATGCCCGACACGGCAAACGCCTGTATTTGCACAGTGTACAAATATGTGAAAAAATCGGCAAGCGCAGCAAATGGCTCGTCAGAATTTTCACGGAGTTTGCACACTATAGGCGGGAAATCAGCCGAAAATGCCAATGGAGAGGGTGTCCGTCATAGGGGGACAATGCGGAAAAGGCGCCCGGCCCGGAGCAGGAAAAAGCCCCGGCAGCGCCGCTGCCGGGGCTTCCAGTTATTGGAAAATTATTGCAGAATGCGGGCAGCAGACTCCTCGGCGAACTGCTTGCTGTACAGGTCGTGGTAATAGCCGCGGCGGCGCAGCAGCTCCTGGTGGGTGCCCTGCTCCACGATGCGCCCGTCCCGGACCACCAGGATCATATCCGCCTTGCGGATGGTGGACAGCCGGTGGGCGATGAGGAAGGAGGTCCGGTCCCGCAGCAGGTGGTCGATGGCCTGCTGGATCAGCTGCTCGGTCTGGGTGTCGATGGAGGAGGTGGCCTCGTCCAGCACGAAGATCCGGGGATCCGCCAGCACGGCCCGGGCGAAGGAGATCAGCTGCTTCTGACCGGTGGATAGGCGTCCCCCGCCCTCACCCACGTCGCTGTCCCAGCCCTTGTCCAGCTTTTCCACCACGGTGTCGGCGGACACGGCCCGGGCGGCGGCCTCCACCTCCGCATCGGAGGCGTCCAGCTTGCCGTAGCGGATGTTCTCCCGGACGGTGCCGGAGAACAGATGGGGGTCCTGGAGCACATAGCCGATGTTGCTGTGGAGCCACAGCTGGCTGCGCTGCCGGTAATCCACCCCGTCGATGAGGATCTGTCCCTCCGTGGGCTCAAAGAACCGGCAGGCCAGGTTCACCAGGGTGCTCTTGCCCGCGCCGGTCTCGCCCACGATGGCCACGGTAGCCCCCTGGGGAATGTGCAGGGAGAAGTGCTCCAGCACGTTGTCACCGCCGTCGGGATAGCGGAAGGTCACGTCCCGGAACTCGATCTCGCCCCGGATGGGCTCCCAGTTCTCCCGCTTGGGATGGAAGGCGTCGCCGTACTTTTCCACCACCTCCGGGCTGTCCTGGATCTGGGGGACCTTATCCATCAGGTCCGTGACCCGCTCGATAGACGCCTGGAGGGAGATAAACTCCGCGATGTTGGCGGCGGTCATCTGGATGGGCTCGAAAATGCCCACGGCATAGGTGGTGAAGGTGGATAGAGTGGCCAGCTCCAGCAGTCCCCCGGACACCATATACCCGCCCCGCAGCAGCACGATGGCCACGGCCATGGTGCTGGCAAACAGCACCAGCGGGATATAGATGGCGTTGAGCCGGGCCGCGCCGATGCCGGCGTCGTGCATCTCCTGGGTCAGGGCCCGGAAGGTGCGGACGGTCTGCTCCTCGGTGCCCAGGGTCTTGGTGGTCTTGGCCCCGGTGATGCCCTCGTTGAAGGACCCGGTGATGCGGGAGTTCAGCTTGCGCACTCTCCGGTTCCACCGGAGGATGCGGTTCTGGAAATACCCGGTGAGCACCGCCATCACAGGCACGATGACGATGACCACCAGCGCCAGCCGCCAATTCAGGATCAGCATGGCGGCAAAGGTCCCCAGCACATAGAACAGCGCCCACAGGATATCCGTCAGATTCCAGGCCACCATGCCGGCAATGCGGTTGGTATCGCTCATGACCCGGGTCAGCAGATATCCCACGGGGGTCACGTTGTAAAAGGAGAAGGACAGGGTCTGGAGATGGTGAAACAGGGTCCGGCGCATATCCCGGCCCATGTTCATCTCAATGGTCATGGAGTTGCGGGCAAAGGCCACCACGGACAGAGCCTGTAAAAGAATTACCAGCAGATACACCAGGGAGAAGGGAACGATGCCCCGAAGGGAGTCCGCCTGGATAAAGTTCCGGATGGCGTAGCGCTGGAACAGGGGAATGGCCACGTCCACCAGGGCACACAGACCGTTGAACACCAGCATCCCCACGAAGTCCCGGCGGAAGGGCCGCACAAAGGGCGCAAGCCGCCTCCAGATGCTCCAGTCAAAGGATTTTGTATATTCTTTTTCGTCGAAGGCAGCCATCAGGCATTCCCTCCTTCCTCCACCAGCGCGCGGTCGTCGCTGCGCATCTGGATGTCATAGATATCCCGGTAAATACCGGGCTGTTGGATCAGCTCCCGGTGGGTGCCCAGGGCGGACACCCGGCCGCCGTCCAGCACCAGGATGCGGTCGGCCTGCATCAGGGTGGTGACCCGGTGGGAGATCAGCAGCACGGTGGCGCTGTGCAGGGTGTCCCGCAGGGCGGTGCGGATCTTGGCGTCGGTCTCGGCATCCACGGCGGACAGGGAGTCGTCAAACACCATAATAGGTGCCTGCTGCATCAGCATCCGGGCAATGGCCACCCGCTGCTTCTGTCCGCCGGATAGGGTCACGCCCCGCTCGCCCACCACGGTGTCGTACCCCTGGGGGAAGGTGGAGATGGCCTCGTCCACGCAGGCGATGGCGGCGGCACGGCGCATGGCCTCGTTTTCCGCGTCGGGCCGCACGGCGCAGATATTCTCGCCCACGGTCTGGGAAAACAGGAACGGCTCCTGAAGCACCAGGCCGATCTGGCGGCGCAGGGACTTCCGCTTCATGTGCCGGATGTCCACCCCGCCGATGGTGATGGTGCCGCTGCCCTCCGGCAGGTCATACAGCCGGTCCAGCAGGTGGACCAGGGTGCTCTTGCCGGAGCCGGTGCCCCCCAGAATGGCAAAGGTCTCGCCCTTGCGGATGGTAAAGGACACGTCCCGCAGCACCGGCTGGCCCTGATAGCCGAAGGTAACGTGGTCAAAGACGATGTCGCCGTCCGCGGCGTCCACGGCGTCGGGCGCGTCCTGCTCCTCCCGGGCGTTCAGGATGTAGCCCACCCGGTCCATGGACACCCCGGCCTTGCTCATGTCCGACAGCACCCGGCCCAGGGACCGGACCGGCCAGGACAGGGCCTCGTTATAGGTGACGAAGGCCACGAAGGTGCCCAGGGTCATCCGTCCGGCTACGCATTCGCAGGCCCCGATCACCACGATGACCATCACCTGCAGGCACGTCAGCAGGGTACCGGAGGCCCAGTATACGGACAGCAGCTTTCCCAGCCGGATCCAGAGCTGGGAGAAGCGCTGATTCTTGGCGTTGAACTTCTCATCCTCGTACCGTTCCCGGCCGAAGGCCCGGACCACCCGGACGGCGGTAAGGTTCTCCTGGGCGCAGGTGGTCAGGTCCCCCTCCGCCTCGTCGGCGGCCTGGAACCGGCCGGAGATCTTCCTGTAGAATACCCCGGAGGACAGGCCCACGATGGGGATGAACAGCGCTGAGATCAGCGAGAGCCGCAGGTTCATGGAGAACATGATGCACAGGTACAGCGCGATGAGAAACACCGTGCGCACCACCTCCACCAGCTGATTGCACACGAACTGGCGGATCACGTCCACGTCGGAGGTGCAGCGCTGGATGATGTCGCCGGTGGGGTTATTTTTGTGCCAGGCAAAGGGCAGATACTGGATGTGGCGGTACAGGTCGTCCCGGATACCCTTGACATAGCTCTCGGAGCCCCGGGCCAGCTGGAGCCGCTGGCCGTAGCTGCAAACGCCCCGCAGCAGGGCCGTCAGCAGTACGCCGCCTGCCGCCCACCATAGGGCCGTCAGGGGCCGGGCCTCCAGCACCGGCCAGCTCAGCCACCGCATGAGGAACGCCGGCAGCCGGACCGGCTCCGTTCCCAGGATGGAGTCCACGGTGATGCGGATGATCTGGGGCGTCAGGGCGTTGAACACCATGGCCAGGCATGCGCACAGCAGCGCCGCGGCAAAATGCCCCCAGCAGGGGCGCAGATACTTCCCGATGAGAGACAGCTTCTCCCGCCGGGACAACTTTCGGGTGGTTTCCATGAAAGCGCAGACACTTCCTTCCTTTTTTTACTCTCTCTTTTCCGATACGATTCCGGGCGCAAAAAAAAGCGCCCTCCCATGAGGACGCTCCCACAGCCGCAATGAGCCTGCTCCCTCCCCCGGCAGGCGCGTTACGGGTGCACGATGGTCCCCGGCACGATAATGACGGTATTGTTCTTCATGCTGGGCACCACCTTTCTGTTCAGATGGCTACAGTATACAAGGGAAGACGGTATTTGTCAAGGAAAACAGGCAGCTCTGTAAAAAACGTGTGTTTTTTCAAAATGTTGTGGCGCGGCGGGCGAAACTATAGTATACTGAGGCCATGACAACCTGAGGTTGCGGGGAAAACGTCGGATTTTTTCCCGGTGCAAACGGAGGTTGGTAGACATTGCGGCCCGTTTCCGATAGGATAAGGCCAAAGAGAAACGGAGGGACGGAGCCATGGCCTTTGGAGAACGGTTGCAGGAGGTACGCCGCCGGGCGGGACTGACCCAGGAGCAGTTTGCCGCGGAGCTGAACGTATCCCGGCAGGCAGTCAGCAAATGGGAATCCTGCCGGGGCTATCCGGAGATTGAAAAGATCCTCTATATCTGCAACCGGTATCAGGTGTCCCTGGACGAGCTGTTTTCCCAGGAGGTGCCCCGGCAGGCCCCGGCGCAGCCCGCGCCGGATACGCCGCCGCTGCCGGAGAAAACCCTGAAAACGGCGCTGTCCGCGTTTTTCGCCAATCTGTCCCCCCGGGAAAAGTGGCTGGGTCTCGGTGCAGTGGCCGGGACGCTGGCCCTGGCCCTGGCGCTGGGGCTTTGTCTGAAAGGAGGAACCACCGATATGATGACCATTATCTGGATCGCCGCCATGGTGATTTTCGGCGTGGTGGAGGCCGTCACCGTGGGGCTGGCGTCCATCTGGTTCGTGGTGGGCTCTGTGGCGGGACTCATCGCCGCCATCTGCGGCGGCCCTGTGTGGCTGCAAATTGCCCTGTTCTTCGTGGTGTCCATCGTGTGCCTGGCGGCTACCCGCCCCCTGGTGAAGAAGCTGCTGCACAAGGACGTTACCGCCACCAACGCCGACCGCGTCCTGGGCCAGACGGCCCGGGTCACCGAGTCCATCGACAACGCCGTGCCCACCGGGGCGGTGTATGTGGGCGGCATGACCTGGACGGCCCGCAGCGAAAGCGGCCAGCCCATTCCCCGCAACGCACAGGTGAAGATCGTCCGTATGGAGGGCGTGCGCCTGTTCGTGGAGCCCGTGTAAGTCCGTTGCAATACTTAACATAAAAACAGGAGGAAAATCGTATGTTCGACAACATCTCTGTCCCCGGCGCGGTTGCCATCGCCATTCTGGTGGTGCTGGTGCTCATCGTCATCGTCCGCAACATCTATATCGTGCAGCAGTCCAAGGCCTATGTGGTGGAGCGCCTGGGCGCGTTCCACTCCGTGTGGGGCGTGGGCTTCCATCTGAAGGTCCCGTTCATTGAGCGGGTGGTGAAGAAGGTCAGCCTGAAGGAGCAGGTGGCGGATTTCGATCCCCAGCCCGTGATCACCAAGGACAACGTCACCATGCAGATCGACACCGTGATCTATTTCCAGATCACCGACCCCAAGCTGTATACCTACGGCGTGGAGTATCCCATGAACGCCATTGAGAACCTCACCGCCACCACCCTGCGCAACATCATCGGCGAGCTGGAGCTGGACCAGAGCCTCACCTCCCGGGATACCATCAACGCCAAGATGCGCACCATCCTGGACGAGGCCACGGACCCCTGGGGCATCAAGGTCAACCGCGTGGAGCTGAAGAACATCCTGCCTCCCCGCGAGATCCAGAACGCCATGGAAAAGCAGATGAAGGCCGAGCGCGAGCGCCGGGAGTCCATCCTTCAGGCCGAGGGCGAGAAGGCCAGCAAGATCCTGGTGGCCGAGGGCGAGAAGCAGTCCGCCATTCTGCGGGCCGATGCCGCCAAGCAGGCCAAGATCATGGCTGCCGAGGCCGAGGCCACCTCCATCATGAAGGTGCAGCAGGCCCTGGCCGACGCCATGCGCATGCTCAACGAGAACGCCCCCAACGACCAGGTCATCAAGCTCAAGAGCCTGGAGGCTCTGGAGAAAATGGCCGACGGCAAGGCCACCAAGATCATTATCCCCAGCGAGATCCAGGGCCTGGCAGGTCTGGCGGCCAGCGCCAAGGCGCTGGTGGAGAACGATCCGCCCCAGGCGTAAAAACAATCGGAAAAATTTTCCGATTGTTGCAATTGCAACTTATAAAGGACCCGATTCCGTGTTATACTGCATTCAGTCAATGAGGGAGCCACGGTTCCCAAAACCAATAAATACTGAATATAACGGAGGAAATTTACTATGAAAAAGTGGGTCTGTCCTGTTTGCGGTTACGTTTATGAAGGCGAGAATCCCCCGGCTGAGTGCCCGGTGTGCCATGTCAGCGGCGATAAGTTCACCCTGCAGGCCGAGGAAAAGACCTGGGCCGCCGAGCATGTGGTGGGCGTAGGCAAGGTGTTCGGCGAGGACGTCCCTGCCGAGGTCCGCGAGGAGATCATTGCCGGTCTGCGCGCCAACTTCGAGGGCGAGTGCAGCGAGGTGGGTATGTATCTGGCCATGGCCCGTGTGGCCCATCGCCAGGGCTATCCCGAGATCGGCATGTACTGGGAGAAGGCCGGCCTGGAGGAGGCCGAGCACGCCGCCAAGTTCGCCGAGCTGCTGGGCGAGGTGGTCACCGACTCCACCAAGAAGAACCTGCAGATGCGCGTGGACGCCGAGAACGGCGCCACCGCCGGCAAGTTTGAGCTGGCGAAGCTGGCCAAGAAGTACAACCTGGATGCCATTCACGACACCGTCCACGAGATGGCCCGTGACGAAGCCCGTCATGGCAAGGCCTTCGAGGGTCTGCTGAACCGCTACTTCGGGAAGTAAAGCAAGGATAACAAAAGAGGGAGAGGCTGCTGCCTCTCCCCTTTTCTGTAAATCTGTAAAAAAGCAGCCCGCCCTGCGGTAACGCAGGGCGGGCTTGAGACTGTCAAAAAAATAGGATTGCCTCTGCCTTCGGAAAGGAAGATAGTTACGAAAGAAACCCA
>ERZ506750.133-NODE-133-length-51965-cov-6.473473_pt1 | contig 51965 bp, 80 predicted proteins | sample MGYA00513186_ERZ506750 | MGnify/ENA metagenome assembly ERZ506750
TAAAGATTCATTCTATTGGTACAAAAAAGTTATTGCCACTAATGGTGATGATTTAAGTGATTAAATAGATAGCTAGATAAGAGAAAAAGATATTTCTATTTTGAAATATCTTTTTTCATTTCTAAATAAGAAATAACATCTTCTAATGAATCATAGACATGCTCAACTTTTTTTAGATATTTTTCTTGAGGAAATTTCATATCAGGGATACAGATAACTGATATTTTTGCTTCAGATGCAGCTTGAATACCCGCTTCACTATCCTCTAATACAAGTGCTTCTTCTGGTTCAACATTTAATTTATCACAAGCTTTTAAGAAAATATCTGGAGCCGGCTTTCCATGTTCTACTTCACTACCGCATACAATACCATTGAAATATTTCATAAGATTATGTTCACCAAGTATTCTTTCGGCCCTTTCTTTACCACTGGAAGTTGCAACAATCGTTTTATAATAGTGAATATTTAAATACTTCAATAGTTGAATTAGTCCTTTTTTTAATTCTACACTGTTTTTTAGTAAGTATTGCTCTTCCAATATTTTAAATTGATTTATCTTTTCATCCGTATCAAAGTCTATATTATACTTATTTTTGATAAAGTTCATTGATGAAATAACAGATTTTCCAGGATAATCTTCTATGTATTCTTTTTTTGTAAAGTTAAAACCATAACTTTCAATAATATCTTTGTAGCATTGGAATGAGATGATTTCGGTATCAACCATCAAACCGTCCATGTCAAAGATAATTGCTTTTAGCATATTAAACCCTCCTTTACTTTATAATATAAGATTACATGATAATTCTATTTTTATAAAGGTAAAAGATGAAATATGATAAAAAATCATATTGGTTTTAAATGTTTTTATCAAATAATAGAAATTATTATATTATTTTTCTGTTTAAATTGATATTTATTATTTTGTCATATAAAAATAAGTAATAAAAATAGTGTAGCAATTTTAAATATATGTAAAAAAATTACGTTTTCTAGTGATATGGGCATTGTTTGATGAGTATAGATAGAGAAGAAATATACCTGAAAATTATAAACTGAAATAGGGTATCACATTAGGACTTATAAATGAGTTATTGAATATCTAAAGTATAGTTAGTATTTTTTATTAAGTATCTTGATGTTACAAGAAAAAAGCATTAATGAAAATTAAAAAATAGAGTCTAGAACAATGATAGTAGTCTCAAAAATGATGAGATAAAACTTTTTTAAGACCATAATAAAAAAGACTCTTTTATATTTATTCGTCTTGATAAGTGGAATTGTGGACGAGAATGAAAAAATAGCGCTCTTTTTATTAAAGTTGAAGGATTGTATAAGCGTGTTAAATAGTGTTTATATTTAGAAATTAAAAAGTGTGAATTAATCACACTTTTTTAAGAACATCTTGTCTATTTACAAGCTTCTTCGATAGCTACGGCAACAGCAACTGTAGCTCCAACCATAGGGTTGTTACCCATACCGATTAATCCCATCATTTCTACGTGAGCAGGAACTGATGAAGAACCAGCGAATTGAGCATCTGAATGCATACGTCCCATAGTGTCAGTCATACCGTAAGAAGCAGGACCAGCAGCCATGTTATCAGGGTGTAAAGTACGTCCAGTTCCTCCTCCAGAAGCAACTGAGAAATATTTTTTACCTTGTTCAATACATTCTTTTTTATATGTTCCAGCAACTGGATGTTGGAAACGAGTAGGGTTAGTAGAGTTACCAGTAATTGATACATCTACACCTTCTTTATGCATGATAGCAACACCTTCTCTAACGTCATCAGCACCATAGCAGTTAACTTTAGCACGAGGACCATCAGAGTAAGCTGTTGTAGATAATACTTTTACTTCACCTGTAAAATAATCGAATTGAGTTTCCACGTAAGTGAATCCGTTAATTCTTGAGATGATTTTTGCAGCATCTTTTCCTAAACCGTTTAAGATAACTCTTAATGGTTTAGTTCTAACTTTATTAGCTTTTTCAGCGATTTTGATTGCACCTTCAGCAGCAGCGAAAGATTCATGTCCAGCTAAGAAAGCAAAACATTCAGTACCTTCATCTAATAACATAGAACCTAAGTTACCATGTCCTAAACCTACTTTACGGTCATCAGCAACTGATCCTGGAATACAGAATGATTGTAAACCAACACCGATTGTTTTTGCAGCGTCTACAGCTTTAACATCTCCATTTTTGATTGCCATTGCAGCACCGACAGTGTATGCCCAACAAGCATTTTCAAAACAGATTGGTTGAGTTGATTTTACGATTTCGTAAACATCAATTCCTTTTTCATCGCAGATAGCTTTAGCTTCTTCGATTGATTTGATATCAAATTTAGCTAGTGCAGCGTTAATTTGATCAATTCTTCTTTCATAACTTTCAAATAATGCCATTTTCGTACCCTCCTATTATTCCTTTCTTGGATCGATGTACTTAGCAGCATCATCGAATCTACCATAAGTTCCAGTAGCTTCTTTCATTGCTTCATTAGCATCTTTTCCAGCTTTAACCATATCCATCATTCTACCTAAGTTAACAAATTCATAACCAATAATTTCATTATTAGCATCTAAAGCGATTCTATTAATATAACCTTCAGTTAATTCAAGATAACGAGGACCTTTAGCTTTTGTTGAATAAGAAGTACCAGTCATACTTCTTAAACCTTTTCCTAAGTCTTCTAATCCAGCTCCAACAGGTAAACCACCTTCAGAGAATGCAGATTGAGTACGTCCATAAACGATTTGTAAGAATAATTCTCTCATTGCAGTATTGATTGCATCGCAAACTAAGTCAGTATTTAAACCTTCTAATAAAGTTTTTCCTACTAATGCTTCTGAAGCCATCGCTGCAGAGTGAGTCATCCCTGAACATCCGATAGTTTCAATTAATGCTTCTTCAATGATACCTTCTTTAACGTTTAATGTTAATTTACAAGCACCTTGTTGAGGAGCACACCAACCGATACCGTGAGTTAAACCAGAGATATCTTTAATTTCTTTAGAATATACCCATTTTCCTTCTTCAGGAATTGGAGCACATCCATGTGAAGCACCTTGAGCGACACTACACATTTGTTCTACTTCGTGTGAATAAATCATTTTTTCTAACTCCCTTCGTGTTTTCGATTATAAATAGCTAGTCATGCTATTTAAGGCGAACTAAAATCACCTGAGTAAAGTATAGAATAAAGCCGAGTTAAAGTCAATGAAACATCAACGATTATCAAAATAAATTCGACAAAATAATCGGTAAAAAAAGGAGTTTATGAATACCTTTTAATATAATATTATTACACTAATAAAAACATATTGAACAGGCTATGAGTATGAAAATACCCATGTTTAATCATCGTAAAGATATATAGGGATAACACTAAGATGATTTTTATTGAAATATGGGGGAGAAATTAAACTACTCAAAGAACCTTTGACTAAAGAAAATTATTTATAATAGCAATTTTTGAAGCAATTAGCATTGTCGAAAATTCAATCTTGAATCATGAATTATTAATCTTATTAAAAAGGAATGGTGTTAAATTCATTAATATCCATTCAATTGGGTATGATCATATTAATATTAAGGCTACCAAGGTATTAGGAATTGGTATTTCAAATAATCCTTATTCAGTTAGTTCAATTGCGGACTTTATTTCTTTACATATTCCAGTCAGCGCTAAAACATATCATGCTATTAATAAGGATAATTTTTATAAAGGTGAAAGGTAGAATCATTATTATTGATACAGAATGTGATGAATTGATTAATTCAAAGAAATTGGTAGAGTGTTGCGATTAGGCAACTAATGATATGGTAGAAAACACAATCTTGCTTTTAAAAGAGATAATGTAGGATAGAACTTCAGTGTATGAAATTCAACAAAATGTTTAGAATTCATTTTGAGATGATATAATATTGATATTGAGGAGGACGAGAATGAAGATTATTGCATTTGAAGTACGAAGTGACGAGATGGCAGATTTTGAAATTATGAATAATTCAAATAACTTTGAAATAACTTATTATAAGGAATATCTATGCCAAAAAAATTTATCTTTATTGAATGGATATGATGGAATTGCTTTTTTAGGGGAGAGTAAGATCAATCATGAAATTTTAGATGCTATTGCTAAAGCAGGAATTGGAGTTATTGCAACAAGAACAATAGGATATGATCATATTGATATCGAATATGCCAAAGAATTAGGAATAAAGGTTTGTAATTCTAGTTATGGACCGGAAGGAGTTGCAGATTTTACTGTTATGCTAATGCTGTTATCGTTACGTCATTATAAAAAAGCTTTGTGGTTAGGACAGGTAAATGATTATTCTTTACAAGGGCTAGAAGGGCGAGAGATGAAAGATTTAACGATAGGAATTATGGGGACCGGACGAATAGGTCAAGCAGTTTTAAAAAACTTATCCGGCTTTGGAGCTCGTTTATTAGCTTATGATATTCATCAAAATGAAACCGCTAAAATATATGCAACTTATGTCGACCTAGAGCAGTTTTATCAAGAATGTGACATTATTTCTTTGCATATGCCGTATCTTAAAAGTACGCACCATCTAATTAACGATCAAACAATAAGTAAAATGAAAGATGGAATAATCATTATTAACTGTGCTCGGGGGCAATTATGCAATACCGAGTCTTTAATCAGGGGAATCGAAAATAAGAAGATTGGGGCTTTAGGACTTGATGTGGTTGAAGGTGAAGAAGGAATTTATCATCAAGATATGCGTACTGATATAATTAAAAATAAAAATATGGCATATTTACGTCAATTTCCTAATGTTGTCATGACACAACATTTAGCTTTTTATACTGATGCAGCTGTTAGCAGTATGGTTCAATTATCACTTAATGGTCTATGGGCTTGTTATAATGATCTGGATTGGGATAATGAGTTAACAAAAGATTTGTAATCGCAGAAATTTCTGTGATTTTTTTAATGCTTTTTACTTGCACATAAGGTTAGTATGTGCTAACCTTATTGTAGTTAGGTAAAACTAACTTCGTGTGAATAAATGATTCTTTCTAACCTGGCTTAGTCACCCAGGTTAAGGAATCATGAAGGAGGAAAACAAATGAGTAAAATTAAAAGTGTATATGCCCGTGAGGTCTTGGATTCACGTGGTAATCCTACTGTAGAGGTAGAAGTAACTACAGAATGTGGAGCATTCGCTAGTGCGATAGTACCAAGTGGAGCTTCAACAGGTGTTCATGAGGCAGTTGAATTACGTGATGGTGATAAAAACCGTTATTTAGGATTAGGAACAGAAAAAGCAGTAAAAAATGTTAATGAGATTATTGCTAAAGAATTAATTGGTAAAGAAGTAACAAATCAAAGAGAAATCGATGAAACGATGATTGCTTTGGACGGAACACCAAATAAAGGTAAGTTAGGTGCAAATGCAATCTTAGGTGTATCTTTAGCTATTGCTAAATGTGCTGCGACGAGCTTAGATTTACCATTATATCGTTACATTGGAGGAGCTAATGCTTATGTATTACCTACACCAATGATGAATATCATTAATGGTGGAGCTCATGCAGATAATAATGTAGATTTTCAGGAATTTATGATTATGCCGGTTAGCGCTCCAACATTTAAAGAAGCAATCAGAATGGGTGCGGAAGTATTCCATGCTTTGAAAGCCGTTTTAAAAGGAAAAGGATTAAATACAGCAGTTGGTGATGAGGGAGGCTTTGCGCCAAATTTAGCTTCTAATGAAGATGCTATTAAAACTATTCTAGAGGCAGTAGAAAAGGCTGGCTATAAACCAGGTGAAGATATTAAATTGGCAATGGATGTTGCAAGCAGTGAGTTTTACCAAGATGGTAAATATGTATTACCAGGAGAAAATAATAAATCATTTACTTCAAAAGAATTAGTTGATTTTTATGCTGAATTATGTTCTAAATATCCAATTATCTCAATTGAAGATGGTTTAGATCAAGATGATTGGGAAGGTTGGGATTATCTAACTGAGAAGTTAGGGGACAAAGTACAGTTAGTCGGTGATGATTTCTTTGTAACTAATACTAAACGTCTTGAAGAAGGAATTAAACGCGGTGTAGCTAATTCAATCTTAATTAAAGTAAATCAAATTGGTACTTTAACAGAAACTTTAGAAGCTATTGAAATGGCCCAAAAAGCAAATTATACAGCAGTTATCTCTCATAGATCAGGAGAAACAGAAGATACAACTATTGCTGATATTGCGGTAGCAACAAATGCGGGACAAATTAAAACTGGCTCTGCATCAAGAACAGACCGAATTGCTAAATATAATCAATTAATTAGAATTGAAGATCGTCTAGGTAAACAAAGTAAATATTCTGGATTATCAGGATTTTACCAATTGAATAAATAATTTGGATAAATTTTATAAAAACTATTGCATAGTAAGTTAGTCTGTGCTAACATATAGATAGTTAGTTGAAGCTAACTAGAGAAAAGGAGAAATGTATGAAAGTAGTATTTGCATCAAGAACAGGTAATGTTCAAAGTATTGTTGATCGTTTAAGTGTCGACGCCTTAGAAATATCTTCTGGAGATGAGGCTGTTAGCGAGCCGTTTCTCTTAATCACTTATACTGATGGTTATGGTGATGTCCCTATGGAAGTTGAATCATTTTTAAATAGTAATGGTGACCATTTAAAAGGTGTTATAGTTAGTGGTGATCAAGGATACGGTGAAGCATTCTGTAAAGCTGGTGACGTTATTGCTGAACAATACAATGTTCCTTGTCTTTACAAAGTTGAGAATGATGGAACTGATGAAGATATAGAGGAAATTAAAAAAATAATTAATAATCAATAGTTAAATATTTGCTGATAGAGGTTGCTGATATATCATACCTACAACGATAAAATTTCCTAATATAATTATTAGCACTCTTTAAAAGTAAAAAATAGTAAGAAAGGTATCCGTGATAAGCTATTCACCTTTTTCTCGAAGACATAGACGGATACTTCTTACTAAATTATCCCGTCGAAAACAATAATAGATTTAACTATTTTCCAAATTCCTTAAACATAGTAGTGAATTTCCTTTATATCAGTTCATTCTCTAAACATTCGTCCATGGTATTTTGTCCTTGAAATCATGGCATATTAGAAAGTGATAGAAAATGTAATTTATAAAATATCCTTCAAGTTATAAATAATATTTTCAAATGTAACGAACTTTAAATCCACATCCAAGTAAGTGATAAATAATTTAGCCATTATAATTATCATTGTATAGTTCGTAAGGGTTTTGAGAGGATTTTACTCCTTTTTACTCCCAAATGCTTTCTAAGGTACTCATTCGAGTACCTTTTTTCTTTCACTAAAAATTGTTGTTACTTGTCTACGTTCGTCGGGATAGAGGTGACCATAGATATCTAGGGTTGTACTTGTTTTGCTATGTCCCGCTATTTTAGAAACAGTATAATGATTAACATTAGCATGTATTAACATAGATATATAGCTATGCCTAAAACCGTGTATACTTATTTTTGGTAGAGCAGGGTCATTGTATCTAGATAACAAAACGTTTAAATATGTATAATACTCTCTGTAGGGGTATTCCCCGCTTTTTAAGACTTCTTTTAAATTTGGGGTCAACCAATCGGGAATTGGTACTATTCGCCGCGATTGCTCATTTTTAAACTCTGTAGACACAACAAGACCATTGCTAGTATTTTTTACTGTATGTGATAAATGCAATTCATTTTTATCTTCGTCTAAATCGGATAGGCTAAGTCCGCAAAATTCTCCCTTTCGCAATCCAGTATAAAATAGGGTGCAAAAAGCAATCTTGTGTTTTTTGTTCGAAACATTTGAAATGAATTGATTAAACTGTGCCTCGTTCCAAAATTCAAGTTTAGGCTTGGTTGTTTTAGTTTTATCAATATAAACAAAGGAATTTCGATCAAGCGCCTTTTTTCTTATACACCAATTAAAGAATGCGCTTAATGCTCCCTCACGAATTCTAACCGTATTAGGTGATAAATCTTTTTTTAAATCTTCAATCCATTCAATTAAATCATAATCATTTATTTTTGTGATTCTTACGTTTTCAAATCTTGCATATTTTTTTCTATAAGAAAAAGCAATATTACGAACGGTAGAGGGGGAACGTCCTTTATTTTTATAATCAGCAATATATGCATCATATAAATCTTTAAAAAGTAGTCCTTTAGCTACAACGACTTGATTAGTCCTATCTAGCAATAGTTCAGCTACTTTTTTTCTACCGTCTTTTATAGTTTTGGATGTAACAGTTTTTCTAATTCTGCTGCCGTCCGCTCTATAGCCTATATTCACATCGAATACGTATCTTCTTTCACCGTTTTTAAGCTCTTTAACTTTGTATTCTTTTGCCATAATAAAAACACGTCCTTTCTTTGTTTGCCTTAGACGTGTTCAAATGTTATAATTAAGCACGTAAAAGGCTTTGATCAGTCTTTTATATTTGAGAAGAGGTATTGCGAGTACCTCGAAAGTTCACTATTGCGAGTAGTGGACTTTTAAATTTTGTTTTGTGGTATTACCGTTATCACACTACTAAATATTTATAGTATTGATTTTTATGATTTTTCGATTTTTATATTATTGAAAAAGTATTGCATATTTGCGACAGATATGTATAATATAGGTGTAAGTTGAATATAATTAATTAGGAATTCAGTGCTGAATCTCCTTTGAATAACTCATCTACCATTCATAGGTTGAAGGAGTAACGAAACTGCTAGTCATTAAGTTGGTTAGCAGTTTTTGCTTTATACTCATTGAATTCATTGATGAGTTTTTCATGTCTATTTTTATATTCTACTGGGTATGAAGTCCAAAATAAAATATAGTCACTACGCTTATCTAGTACAACTAAATAGCGAAGCGTTGTACAGTAAATTAAGATACGAGTTTTACCCTTTCTAATATTCTCCCAAATTAGTACGTTGGAACAATAATTAGAACATTCTTCAATAATAAAAGCAGGATAACATATTGTTTCATATCTTCTTAAGTTTGGCTCTCTATTTGTTTCGTTATCGCCGTTAGTAACAATATGCCAAAATGTTGCTGACATACCTTTGTGTTTAGGATATTTTTTGTGTGATATTTGAGTACCTTTAAAATATATATTTCTGTTAATAAAATCTTTTGAAAAAAGGTTATATATTTCTTGCTCATATCTTATATAATCGCCATTAAAATCTTCAAGAGTAACTATCTTTGGTGCTTTATCACAAGTCATTGTAATAACCTCTTGGAGCCCATTTAAATATATTAAATTTTAATTCATTTTTAGGGCTAGTGTAATTAAGTGGTCTATGAGCTTTTTCACACACATAATCAATTAAACTTTCTTTTGCATCGCTAGTGCAAAGGCCACGATTAGAGTATCCTATTGCTCCAATTAACAGATCAGTAATTTGTAAAATTTGAACTTGATCTGATTTAACTTCTTGTATATGTTTCACTGTACTATCAGAAAAATCATATAATGTTCTATTTAAAACATCTTGTAGTTTTTCTATTTTTGCTTGTCCATTTGTATCTTTGATATCAATATAGATGTTAAAAGAATTACTGATATCTAACATCTCTTTTAAAGCCAAATAATAGATTCTATAGTACCAATCATTATAAGTAAGATTAAATCTTTTAGGATCTAGCTTATTTTTATTTGTGGCTATTACACATCTAAAATTTAGATAATTATGTTCAAAAAACAAATCTATTAATTCTTTATACATTTCTATTTTTGATTGAGATACTTTTGTCCACTTTATTTCAGCAAATTTAAAAATACCGTGCTTTCTTTTTATATTTTGTATTTCATGATTAATGAAAAAAGCTTTGTTCTTAGGACAAGAAATAGCTCCAATAACCATTATATTACTGTTGTCATTTGGTAAATGACAACTTTCATCGCAGTATATATTATATTCCATTTCCTATCTCTCCATTCAATTTTTTATATAAACACACTTCGTAGTGTTTAACGCAGTTGATATGTCTAAATTTTGTTCAAATAGTATGCTAATCCTATTTTTTAACTGTAGTAGTTTAATGTAATCTGCTATGAACACTGTTGTTGCGAATAGTGGTATTTTTTATTTTATAATCCTAATAATTCTTTTTTCTTTGCATCAAATTCTTCTTGAGAAATAATCCCCATATCTAATAATTCTTTGACCTTTTTTAGTTCCTCGTAAGGATCGCTTACAACCTCGGCAACCTCAATATCAATAGGTCCATCATTTTCAATTTGCTTATTTTGGCTAAAATCGTTTGGAATTAAATTGATAATTTTAGAATTTAGTTCACTATTACATAAAAATCCAATAGTAGAAATTTCACCCGTTTCAACATTACAAAGTTTTAACCTTGCTTGTGCATCTACCTCTATATCTTCATCATATGTAATTGTGTTTGATTGGATTTTCTTTTTAGATTTTTTGTTACCCGTACCATGTGCTGCACCTATTACTGTACCAATACCAGGCGCGACAATTGTACCGACTACTGCGCCAATTCCTCGACCTTTTCTTTTGCTACTACCTTTTTCAGTTCCAGTAGTTTCACTTTTTGTAATTGTCTTAATTATCGGACCGTCCCAAATGTAATCAACTACAGTATACAGGTTTTCAACACGATTATTAAAATATACCAATCCATCACTTTGTCGCCATAGTTTAACATTATTAGAAAGCATATTTCCCGTAATTTCTTTACCTTCGTTTAAAGTTAGTGCCACACTTAACTCATTTTTTTGCTTTTTAATAATAGCCATTTCATTAGCCATCATTTCTTTACCGCTACTTGCTAAATTATTAAGTTTGTCTTTAAATCCCATTTTAAAATCCCCTTTTAATCAGTATTATGATTATCCTTTCTTTTTATTTAAAACATAGATAAATCAAAACAAGATGCTATTTCAAATTTAAATTTATCTATGATTTTATCTACTTCTTTGTCACATTCTTCGGGCGTAAGTGTACAATCGTGCGAAAAATGGTCTTTTAATACGTGTACTAATTCATGTAGTAACGCTTCTTTTTGTATGTTTATTGCTTGCTTGCTATTTAGGATTATTTCGTAGTATTCGTCATTATGTACACACATACCCTTTATCTTAGTGGGTAATATATCATCGAAACTTATTATTATATTGTTAAATCTACAAAAGTCCTCAAAATTCATCTTTAATAGTTCGTCGACCTCCATATTTTTACCTCCATTATTATTTTCTCCCGTTTTGTAACCCAATAATAACGCTAATGATAACGTCTATTTCTTCTGGTGTTAGGTCCTTTGTTTTGTCGAACAGTAATGCAAAATGATCATCGTTTAAAATTCTCTTATATACGTCAAGATGCTCGGGATTATCTTTAAGATATTCCACTACCTCGTCATAGTCTCCATAATAAGTGCTTTTATCTATTTTTGTTTCTATATCAGTTTTGCCAAGCAAATAGTCGATAGAAACATCAAAAAAATCAGCTAACTTTAATAACATTTCATTATCGGGAACACTTCTACCATTTTCCCAATATGAAATACCCGTTTTTGTGATTCCTAAAATATTACCCAATTGCTCACCAGTTAGATGTTTATTTTTACGCAATTGCTTAACACGTTGAGCGAAATCCATTTATTTCACCTCCTTAGTTAAAATATAACATAAATCACATAAAAGTTACATATAAAGTAATAAAAGTTACCTAAAAGGTAATTATTTACTCAAAAACTATTGACAATTACATATTAAGTAATTAATATATAAGTATAGTTACTTGTTAGGTAACCACTTAAAAGAAAGGAGGGCACATATTGAATAAGATTTTAAAAAGTTTAATGGTTAGATATGATGTAACACAAGCTATGCTTGCGGAATATCTAGAATTATCACGAAAAACCATTTGTACAAAAATCAATGATGGCACTTTCACACAAGTAGAATTAGTTAAAGTTTTAGAATATTTTAGAAAGTACGATAGAAATATAAGTGCAAATATTTTTTTTGAGTGATAAGTTACCTATTTGGTAACAAAAAAAGAAAGGAGTAAGTAATGAACAAGGTTATATTAGTTGCTAACGAAAAAGGCATAAAAACATTGACCGTTAATAAACGATCCGATGATGTATCGGAATTAACAATATTATTTGATTGTGAAATAGAAACAAGGGAGGGTGAGTAACCAAATGAGTATTGAAGAAAAAGTCTATAACTTCATTATTACAAACCATGTAGGTAAAGAAAACATGATTAAAAATCGTCAACTAAGGATTTATTTCCCTCAAATAAGGAGCGATAAATCAATGCGAAAGGTGATTCAAAACATAAGAAGTAATCCACGATTTACTATCTTTATCGGGAGTGTATCTGGATCAACGGGTGGATATTTCGCTTGTACATCACATAAAGAAATTAACGATACAATCGATAATTTAATGAGACGTGCATATCAAATTTATGAAGATTGCAAAATCTATAGAAGTAAAGAGGTGATTGAGTTTGCTAAACGTTAAAATATTATCTCTTATTTTCCCAGAGAGAACGAATAACACCTTATATGCGATGATTAGAAAATTAAAAGATAAATATAACTTGAAATATAAAACCGCTGAAATTCCTATAGGTATCATCGTAGAAGAGTATGGTATACCTTTCGATGATATAACCAAATTGATTTTAGCATTTAGAAAAGAAAAAGACGACTCGTCCAAAGTCGCCTAATTAATGAAACCAAGAAAATTATAAAACAAACAAGGGGAAGTGTCAAACATGGATAAATTATCGGGACGTGGCTTCTTTACAATCGTAGGAGTATTAATCGTGTTATCACATATTATTGTCGGAATAATAGAAACTATATTTCTGTAAAACCGAATATAGCAACAAACAAATAACAAACAAAATTATTAATTTTTAACAAACAAATTAACAAGCTGAAACCTTAGTGAGAGTAAGTGTTTGATGAATTGCTAACAAAGAGTATAACAAACGAACAACAAACAAAAAACACGATTTGCAACAAGCATACTAATAATTAAATAAATGATATAGATAAAGATAAAAGATAAAAGCACTAACGTGCGTTTTAAAAATCAATACGAAAGGAATGGGTAAATGAAAGATAAAACATTAATAAAAATTTTGATTGTTATGTTAGCTATGTCGATTGCATTAGCTATTTATCAAAGTTGCTTAATCGTAAATCTAACAAGCAATCTAAAACTTGTAACTAAGGATCGTGACAAGGTAGTAGAAATGTATAACGAAAGGAATAAATAAAAATGAAACTAGAACAAGCAAGCGATATAGCAAGATTACAAGATGCAAATATATACGCTTTAAAAAATACCGCTAGTCAAAGTGATATGAAAAGGTTTATAGAACTTAGAAACGCTAATGAGAAATTAGCTGAACTACAAGCGATGTATTACGATTTAGAACAGTATAAAGAAACCGTAGACGATGTAATAACTTGCATGACAAGTATTTCTAAAGATTTATTAAATATCGGCTACGGAAACAACAAAGCAACAAATTTGAAAGAAGTATTTAACTCTCTGTTGGACGATATCCAAGAGGGCATAGAAGATTATCAAAACATCATTAAAGAACTGGAGGGGTAAAAATGGAATTTAGAGAATTAAAAGCTGATGAAATTGATGTGCGAGTTCAAAGAGTGAGACAAAATGATAATGGCTATTATGCAATATTCTTGTTATATAAAGATGCTCGATGCGATATGACTATCCTTGATGAAACGGTTGGTTGTTTAAAATGGAAAAGAGAGCATGAAGTCGTTAACAACAATTTATTTTGTACTGTGTCTATTTTTGATGATGCCAGCGGTCAATGGATCAGTAAGCAAGATGTTGGGGTAGAAAGTAACACCGAAAAAGAAAAGGGGCAAGCAAGTGATGCATTTAAGAGGGCTTGTGTTAACTGGGGAATTGGTAGAGAGTTGTACACTGCACCGTTTATTTTTGTTAGCCTTAGAGACAATGAAGTTACAAAAGCATCGCAAGGTAGAAAACCATCAACTTATTTAAAGCTTTCAGTTTCAAAAATCGAGTATGAAAATAAAAAAATTGTTGAGTTGGAATTAATTGATGAAAATGGAAATGTTAGGTTTTTAATGAATAAAAAGACAATCCAAGAAACTAAATCGCAAGAAATAAAGCCACAATTAGATATAACGAATGTAATGAAGATTAATGCTAGTCTAGTATGCGAAATGGATACATTAGGAATCGATTTTAGAGGGAAGCTAAGTAATTTGGTATTTAAATATTCAGGTTTGCGAACTCAAGACACAACCGAGTTAGCTTTAGAAGATATAGACAAGTTAAATAGTACATATGCAAGTTTAATAAAAAAATTTAAGGAACAACAAGGAGCTAATCAAAATGGAATTAACTAGAGAGCAATTAGAATTACAAATACATACTGTTAACTCGTTGGTTATCAATAGCGATAATCAACTTGAATTAGCAAATGAGTTAGCTAAATACTCAAACACACAAATCAAGGAAATCAAAGCAAAATATAAACCACAAAAACAAGATTTAGATAAACAAAAAAAAGAAATTTTGGGAAAAGAAAAAGATGCATTAAAGCCGTATGAAAATGCTAAAACAGTTATTAAAAGTGCTATTGGCGACTACATGAAGAAAATTAAACTTGAAAGAATTGAACAAGAAAAAAGAATCGAAGAGGAAGAAGAAAAATACGGTATTTCATTGGAAGTGGTTAAGGAAGTGCCAAAATTAAAAGGTACTCATATTAGAAAAACATGGAAAGCAAGAATTGTTGATGCTGATAAAGTCCCCGTTAAAATTGGCGCAACAGTGATTAGAGAAATCAATATGTCGGTATTGAATGATATTGCAAAAGTGTATCAAGGAAATTTTGCAATAGATGGAGTGGAATTTTATCAAGAAGAGGCGGTGACGATCAGATGATAAACAGAAGTGTTTTAGTTGGTAGGTTGGCACGTGACCCCGAATTAAGAAGAACACAACAAGGTGATGCGGTTACTTCTTTCACGATTGCGGTAAATCGTAGTTTTACAAGTAAAGACGGACAACAACAAGCAGATTTTATTAATTGTGTTGTATGGCGCAAGTTAGCCGAAAATGTAAATCAATACTGCTCTAAAGGCAGTTTGGTAGGTGTAGAGGGTAGAATACAAACACGCAGTTACGACAATTCACAAGGTCAAAAAGTATATGTAGTTGAAGTTATTTGCGATAGTGTGCAGTTCTTAGAAACTAAACCAAAAGAAGAGGCTCGAAGTAAATATGATGTCAAAGACCCACGTTTTGATGATTTCAAAATAAACCTAGAAAAAGAGTTTGATAACTCATTTAACACCTATGACATTATGGAAGATGATCTACAGTTTTAATGATGAAACTTTTAGCCAGATATCATCATCGAGTAATCAACCCCGATACGGGCAATTTAGAAATAACTTTTGCAATAAGTGATTACAACTCTAAAGCTAACACCGAGGAATTGGAAAAAGAGTTGTATTCACTTGAAATAAAAAAACCTAGGTCAAAAAGATCATTAAACCAAAATGCTTATTTATGGTCCTTGATACATGAACTAGCCTTGAAAATGGACGAGGATGATTTGGACGTATACATAAAACTATTGAATGAATCTAAAGCGAAATATGAGGTTTTAAAAGTACTGTCGGAAGCTGAGAATGATTTAAAGAAATGCTTTAGAGTTGTTAAGCTGATTAAATATGATGTTAATAAAGATTATGCTTATTTCCAATGCTATTACGGTTCATCTACGTTTACGACCGATGAAATGAACAAGTTAATTGATACTGCAATAAGCTGGTGTAATGAGTTAAATATACCGACATTGGAGGGGGATATATATGGTATGTAACCTAAAAAACGGGAGCTGCAGTAAATGCGGTGGATGTTGTTCAAACATTCTACCGCTTACCGACAATGAAAAAAATAAAATTAAGAAGATCATAAAGAAAAGAAAATTAAAACCATCATATCACATACCGTTGAATGGATTTGATATGACGTGTCCTATGCTTGATAGCAATAGCCGTTGTCGTATTTATGAAGATAGACCAAATATATGTAGGGTTTATAGATGCGATAAATCGATTGAACAAGGCGCAGTAGAATTTTATAGGAGTTTGACCGCTAAAGCTAAACCCGTAATAATGAGGGATTTATTTAATGAGTGAGTTTATTATCTATGGGCGTTTAGATGGACTTAACGAATATACAAGCGCCAATCGGTCTAACCGTTACAAAGGCAGTCAAATGAAGCTTAAAAACGAATCTATCGTAATAGAAGCTATAAAGAGATATCAACTAAAAAAGATAAAAAAATATCCTATTAAACTAAAGATTACGTGGTATGAAAAAAATAAACGGCGTGATGTAGATAACATAACTTTCGCAACAAAATTTATTCAAGATGCGTTAGTCAAACAAGGAATTTTGGTTGATGATGGACAAAAGTATATAAATAAAATTTCGCATGATGTACAAGTCGATAAGGAGTATCCAAGAATTGAGGTAGAGTTAATTGAAAACGGTTATTCAAGACACTAAAGTATGTTACTTATGCGGTACAACTTTAAATTTAGAAGATCACCATTGTTTGAATGGGAGTGATAGGAAGAAATGTGAAGAAGATGGGCTAAAAGTATGGCTATGCGCTAATTGTCATCGCATAGCGCCTTACTCTGCTCATAGGAGTATAGAAACTAGGATAAGACTAAAGCGTGTAGCACAAGCTAAATATTTAGAAACTCACACTCAAGCCGAGTGGTTTAGACGATATTATAAAAACTATTTATAGAAAGAAGAGGAAAGAAAAAAATGATTAAACAAGCTATTGAAAAAATTGAAGAATTAGTGAACGCAAGAGAAGAAAACAAATTAGAACAAGTAGAGATTAAAAAAATGAATTATTACAAATTTGGTGGTAACTTAAAAAGGATTGTTACGCCGAGTATTGATTTAGTAAGAGTGCATTCATTGAATGGATTAGTTGAAATGATCGAATCTTATATTAGTGTAGAAGCTGATTATTTAAATGTTAAGTTACCATTGATTGTAGAAGCTACGGGAAATGAAATAATCGTAAGAACAAGTGTAGATGATACATACGTACGCCAAGAGTTAATTGAATGTACACCAATTGTGCCAAGATTAATTTTAAATGAATTTGTAGACCCCGAACGCATGATTATTAATGTTAATACTTGCTATGAGGCTACCGAAAACTCTAATGCTTTAATCAATACAATTAGTAATTTATATAATTCAAAAACAGTTCACCAAGAAGATAATGGAATTGGTAAAAAAATCATTGTAGAAAGTGATGCTTTCGCTGGCGGTGCGGGTCAAGTAACTATTAACCCGATTGTTAAATTAGTGCCAATTTCTACATATCCCGAATTAATCCAAGTAGAACGTAAATTTAACTTACGTGTAGACGATAGAGGTAGATGTGCTTTATTCGTAGCTGATACGGGATATTTCGAAAAAGAAGTGCAAAGATTGATCAAGCAGTTCTTAGAAGCTGAATTGCCAAAAGAAATTAGAGAAAAAGTAGTATTGGCATTATAGGAGGAGCGGAACAAATGGAGACTAAGTATACAAGAAGTATTTTAGATATAAATAACGGTTCAATCATTAGGGATCTTGACCGCGAATTGGCTAAAGTAATGGTTAATCTAGCTGATGTAGCAACTGATGATAAACCTAGAGAAATTAACTTAAAACTTAAGTTCACACCGAAAAACGATAAAAAAGAAATGGATATAAAACCGATTATTAGTTCTAAGGTTAGCCCTAAAAAGACTGATGATATTCATGTTTACAATCAAATTAAACGTGATAAAGACGGTGAAGTGATTGGCTTTGTACTTCAAGAACCGTCAAGCATATTATCGGGCCAACTGAATATAGATGGTGAAATTGAACCACCAAAAGAGCCAATAATGATTGATCTAAAGAAAGAGTAGTAAATTACTCTTTCTTATCTGATTAGTAAAGGAGTTGTTGAAGTGGATAATGATACATACATAAGATTATATAGAAGTTTTCTGAATTGGCAGTTTTATAGTGATAGAAATGTGAAAGATGTTTATTTACATTGTCTACTCTCAGCAAACTTTAAACCTAAAAATTGGAAAGGCGAAATTATTGGACGTGGAAGTTTTGTAACTACATATAAAAAATTAAGCGAAGAATTAGGAATGTCACCACAAGAGATTAGAACTGCTATTAATAAATTAATAGACTCAAATGATTTAACAAAGAAAACAACAAACAAATATACAATTATAACCGTTGTCGGGTATGATGTTCGACAAAACAGTAGTGAAGAAACAACTAGCAAGCCAACAAAGAGAGCAACAAACAAACAAGTTAAGGTCGAAGTAGTTAAAAAAATATATGAACAAGAGCCAAAAGAGCCTATTCATTATATTACAGAAAGATTGTTTGAAAACAACCTTATTAATCAAAATGAAGTTGTATTGATAGACAGTGTTATCCTAGAATGTCTAGAACTATACAACGCAGTAGATGTAGCGATAAAGAGCGAATACGTACTAAAACAAATGAGTACAAAGCAAGTAGCTAATCGTATATCATACTTTAAAACATCGCTTATAACTAATTTAAATAAAGATTACCAACAATCACAAATTAAAAATGAACTTGTTAGCAATGATGATGTTGATATGGACGAGTTAGACGAGTTTTTAACTCAATTTAAATAAAGGAGTGTTATATAAATGAAAGCAATACCATTAAAAACAAAACCGCAGTATTTTGAAATGCAGCTATCTGATAAAAAGAATTTTGAGGTTAGAAAAAATGACCGTAGTTTTAAAGTGGGCGATATTTTATGCTTAGAAGAATTTTACAAAGATTACACGGGGCGTTTTATCCATGTAGAAGTGACTTGTATTCTAAATAACCCCGAATATTGCAAAGATGGCTACGTAGTTTTAGGAACACGAAAAAGGTTAGATTTAGATGCTAACTTGCTAAGATAGAAAACGAATATAGTAAAAGAGGTATTTAGAAATGTTAAAGATAGAAAAGATTAAAGACGAGATTAAAAATTTTAATGACGAAAATAATACCTTACGGTGTTATTTAGCTCAGATTGCAACAAACCAGAATTACAAGTGTATTCAATGTTACAGAGGTGATGTAGACTGCTCAAAATGCTTAAAGCTGTCACTTATGGATTTATTGGAAGAATATAAAGAACCAGTTAAATTATCAAAATTTGAATATGAATATTTAAAAGTTGCTAAGGAAAATGAATACAACTTTATTACAAGAGATAAGAATGGAACGCTTGGCATTTACAATATTGCACCACATAAAACCGACACTTTATGGTGCACCGCCAGTGCAAAATGGAATAAAGTAAATTTTAATAATTTATTTAATTTTGTTAAATGGCAAGACGAAGAGCCTTATAGCATCGATGAAATATTAAGCAATTGCGAGGTAGCAGAAGATGATATTTAAAATAATGGATATTTTATCAATGAAAAGTAATCGTCGTTATTTTTGTAAAGAAGAAATTAAGAAAAAGAAATGTTCTAGATTAAGAAAAAGTTGTTGTATGTATAAACATATATGCAAACTGTGAGAGGTGGAAGTATGAGTAATTCAAAATATCAGGAAGCGTTAGATAGGCTTTGTAAAAATGATTATTTCGATGAAAAAGGCAATTGTAACTGTGATCTAATTGTAATGGATCGTATATTATTACAAGAATTGGTTGATAAAGCTGCACCTAAGAAGCCCATACAAATTCGTTGCGAACCAGAGGAAAAATGGGATAAAGAAGAGGTATTTTATAATTGCCCTAATTGCGGAGAGCCTTTGCCTTATGATTTTGATTATGACTATCAAATTAAAAATAAATGTTGCTTAGAGTGTCAACAAGTTTTAGATTGGGGCGATAAAGATGAATGAATATGAAGAAAGAGAATTAAGAAAAAAGGAAGTTAAAATGATGAAAATGACCGCTAAAGAAATGTTCGAGAAACTAGGATTTGAATTAATTAAAAATGCACCATGTTTAGCCTATAAAATGGATGATGGAGGATATATCACAATGCTTACTTTTGTTGAAGTAAGAAAACGAATTATTATAGAAGAATACGAAGAATATAATGACCATCAACCACAAGGTAGTACAATAATGCATATAGATATGCTTAAAGCAATTAATCAACAATGTAAGGAACTGGGGTGGGTTTGATGGAGAATAAATATCAAAAGGCGATAGATTATATTGTAAAAAATAGTTGTAATAAAAGAGTTGCTTGTAATGAATGTGACATACAAAGTATTTGCAACTCTTCTGCAAAAAGTAGAGTTGATAATCTACAAGAATTAGTTGATAAAACAACATGGATACCAGTTGAAAAGAAACTGCCACCAATGTTTGTGAAAGTACTGATTACATATGAAGACAATGATTTTATTCCGCGTAGATCTTTAGCTTATATTAATGAATCACATGAGTGGATATATCCGTTAATGAATAATTATAAATATAGGGTAATCGCTTGGATGCCTTTACCAAAACCGTATTTAGGGAGTGATGAAAATGACCGCTAAAGAAATGTTTGAGGAATTAGGGTGGATTTGATGGAAAATAATGTTGCTGATGAAGTGTTAGAAAAATTATGTAAAAATGGTGTAATTGTTTATGACAAGTTACCTAAAGATTGGAAAATAATAAAAGGGGCAACAACTAATCCAAAAGGGTATAAATGGATTAATAATGGAAAATCACGTTTTAGTAAAAATTATAAACAAGGATTGTTAAAGGTGAAAGAAAATGTTGAGTAAAAAAGAGCAATTAAAATTAGAAACAGAGTTAATTCTTTTATTAGATAAATTATGTCCTGATTGTATGTTGTATAAAGGAGTTGAGGAAAAATATGTAATAGCAAGTACGCTATTTAAGGGTGATTTTGCATTAAGTCGTATCGTTGATTGCAACCATATTTATAAAGCAATCGAAGAGAGCAAGAAGCAATGTTTATCGCCTAAAAAAGCATTTAAAATATTTGTGGCTAAGGGGTGGCTTGATTATTATGAGTAAAGAAGAATGTAAAAGAGCATTAGAGAATATGCATAGTCAAGTTGATATAGAAACTCAGTGGTATAGTTATGATATTTTAAAGAAGTTGATTGATGATCATTTTGAACTTAAAGAAAAATACTCAAAAATTCTTGATGATGTTCATGATTATAGGTATGAAACGCACTGTATGAAAATGACAATAAGAAACTTATGTGAGCATTTTGGAGTAAAGAATGAAAAGGAATTACAAAATATTTATTTAAACAATAATTTAGATGAAGTAATTGAAATACAAAAAAATAACTTAACTGATAGCTATATGATTGGATTGTATAACGGGTTGGTTACTGCTAAAAATATTATATTAGATAGTCATGCTAATGATGAATTGGTTAATTGTATTGAAAATATCAAACCATACAAATTTGAAGATTTAAAAGAGGGTATGTGGGTGTGGGATGATATTGAAAAACTTATTTGCCAAATCGAATTAATTTCTAAAAATGCAATTCATAGAAAATATATTGATGGTACTATATCAGATAGTCCGTTTGAAGAAAATCGCTTCTTTCCAGCGCAATGCGCTAATCTAGAGAGCTAAAAAATGAGTAAGTTATATGCAATATACGATGAAAACGACTTTCCCGTATGTGTTGGAAGTTCTAAGGAATGTGCTGCATACATGGGAAAGAAATCATCGAAAACATTTATACAACATTGTACCAAGGTACGAGCAGGAATAATTAAACCTAAACTTAGAGGATATGTAATAGGAGAAGATCCACAAGGAAAGAGGTCAAAAAATGATAATAACGGATAAATTAAAAAATAATATAGAGATTGTAAATACTTATGTAGATAAATACGGTTGTGTGCCTAGAGACGGTACATTTTACAGTGAGGGAGGCGACTTAGATTACATATGCAGTTTATTTAAAAGCTATGAAAACTTTATAAAAGAACTTGGCTTCGAAGATTATGGATATAGAAAACTTAAAAAATACGGGGTTCACGATATAAGAAGAGGAAAATTAATTTATATTGGTTTCCTACGAGATATTAAAGAAGAGTTTTTTGAAGATAAATATACTTTAGAACATATAAAAAAGGCAACATACTCAAATAAACTCCTTGAAAACAGATATTTAATAAGAAAGGACATAGCATAATGAAAGAAAGCAAGTATTATCTACAAAATTGGAAGAAATGGAAACGCACTGTTCAGCTTTTGGAAGAAACTAGAGACGAACTAATGGACATGAAACGTGCTATTCCTATTGGAAGTGATAATATGCCAGGTGGGAACCACAGTAGCGTTATTGCCAAAATGCAAAAGATAATAGAACAATGCGATCAATACGATATTCTTATAAGCAATTATAATTTTCTTATTAATTCGCTGGAACGTGCGATAACTGTTTTAAACGAAGAAGAAAAAGAAGTGTGCATTATATTTTCTAATAACCCAGATAATTCAGATTTAAGGGAAGCTTTAGCATCTAAACGCGGGTATTCGCGAGCAACGTTTTATCGAATTCTCGATGATGTATACATTAAGCTTAATATGTTGTTATGTTTAAGCCCGATAATGACGATTGATGATTATGATAAAGAAATCTATTGAGACTAAACTGAGACTAAAATAGGCTATTTATATGTTATTATTGTATTGTGGAAAAATGGTTAATCCACAAAATAGCTACTAATTGTTAGAGTTACAACATGGTTTTAGTTTTCTTTATATGATACTCATTTCCTTTTATAAAGCAGTCAAATGGCTGCTTTTTTACTATCTAAAGCGATATTACCAACCTCTCCCTATAAGTAGTATCGCTTTAGATAATATAAGGGGGCGGGAAAATGGACGATGATGAAGAATTAGACAACGTAATAGATATATATTGGAGGTGCTTGAAGAATGGCAAAACACTTAACAGATGCGAAGAAAAAGCAAATAATAGCTGATTACGTTGAGTGCGGAAACTATTCGGAAGTAGCAAGAAAACATAAGGTATCTAAAGATACTGTTAGGAGACTATCCAATCGTACGGATATCGTTAAAAAAGCGCAAGAGAAAAAAGAACAAAATACTAGGGATATGTTAGAATACCTTGATCAAAAAAGAGATACGGCGTTCAAATTCATCGATAAGGCATTTGAAGAAATGTGCAAAGAAGAGAAAATCGAGAAAACATCTATTATTAATTTAGCTACCGCAATAGGTATAGTGATAGATAAGTATAGCAATGCCAATATTAATAAACAAAATGAAAAGGTAACTATTATAAATGACTTGCCAAGAGATTAGATTAAGTGAGCTTATAATTCCAAAGTATCACGGTACGTTCAATACAAGCGAAGCACATAAGATATATACAAGTGGCCGAGCTGGTACTAAATCATCAAGGGGCGGTATTAAAGCGGTTAATAGTATTGTAAGTGACGATAATTGCAGTGTTGTAGTAATTAGAAAGTTTCATAACAAACTAAAGAAAACAGTATTTAAAGAAGTTTTAAGAGCGATTACTCGATTAGGGTTAGATAAGAGTGATTTTAAGATTACAGTGTCACCAATGGAAATTAAATACTTGCCTAACGGCAATACGATTTATTTCACGGGAAACGATAGTATAGATGATACTAAAGGTATGATTGATGAAAAAAAACCAATCAAACTTGTGCAAATTGATGAATTAACAGAATTCTTCGATAAAGGAGACGGAGCGGATGAGTTAGCAAACATTGAAGCAACATTTATCCGTGGAAATGATGATCTATTTACAATGGAATACTACTTCAATCCTCCACGTAATCCTAAAGCACCTATTATGGAATGGCTTAATTCTATGAAAAAGCGCCCCGACTGCGTACATATTCATAATGATTATCGAGACGTTCCAGTAAAATGGCTAGGTAAGAAATTAATAGCAAGTGCTGAAATATTAAAATTGCTTGATGAAAAGATGTACAATTGGCTATGGTTAGGTCTATGTACGGGACTTGATGAACTTATTTATTATATGTTTAAAGACAGTATGATGTACGATTTTGAAAAGAGCGATTATAGTAGTTGCTCTTTTTTAGGTTGTGGTATTGACTACGGACAAATGAATGCAACAACATTTGAATGCTTCGGATTAGATATAGCTAATAAGCAGTTATTGGGTGTTGATGAATTTTACCATAGCGGTCGAGAAAGCGGACATCAAAAGAGCCCTAGCGATTATGCAAAAGAGTTTAAAAAGTTTCGTAAACAGTGCGAGGATCTAACGGGTAAAAAACTAATTTATGTTTACATAGATCCGAGTGCTGCTGGACTAAGAGAAGAAATACAACGGATATGCCCCGATATCAGTTATATAGGTGCTGATAATACGGTAATCAAAGGAATTAACCGAGTACAAAAGATTATGACATTTGAAATTGTAAAGTTTTCTAAGCGACAAAAGTATCTGAAAAGGGAAATGTCGTTATACGAATGGAACAAAGATTTGCTAGACAAAGGAAAAGAAGTCCCTGTAAAAGAAAACGATCATTGCCAAGACGGATTTAGATATCTTGTTATGGGATTGTGGAAATACATTAAAATGTTTTTACCAAAAACGGAAAGAGAGGAATAAAATTTGAATGCGATTATTACATTCTTACAAAAGAAAGGTTATCAAACAGTAGAGACCGATTTTTATAGTAAAATCGACGATTGGAAAGACTGGTATGAATGCAACATAGATGAATTTCACAAATCCTCTTTTTACAATGGGGTTTGTGAAGTAGAAAACAATATTTTACAGTTAGGAATGGCAAAGACTGTTTGTGAAGATTGGGCGAACTTACTTCTAAACGAAAAAGTTGATTTTAAGATAGATGATGAGAATTGCGATATAACAGTTAAAGAAATATTGAAAAGCAATAACTTTAGAAAGAAAGCTAACCAGCTAATTGAAACAAGTTTTGCCTTTGGTACGGGAGCTTTTGTAGAGTTCATAAAAGACGGTAAACCAGCAATAGATTACATAACTGCGGATAAGATTTATCCATTATCTTGGCAAAACGGTATTATTACTGAATGTGCTTTCGGGAGTGTTGGAGTAGTTGATAAAGAAAGGATATATTATTTACAAATACATACTAAACCTAACGGTGCTTATGTTGTAGAAAACTATCGATTTAAAATTAAAGGTGATGAAATAATATTAGTAGACATTAAAGACATGGTTGGTAAATGGGAAACTCATTCCACAAATCCAATGTTTCAAATTATTACACCAAATATTGTTAACAACTATGATATTAATAGTCCAATGGGGATTAGTGTATATGGAAATGCAATAGATGTATTAAAAGAAATTGATATGGCTTTTGACAGTCTTAACAATGATTTCATAACGGGTCGTCGAATGGTATTCTTAAAAAACCAATTATTCGGTTTTGATGATAAAGGTAACAAAAAAGACGTTATATCTAGAAAAGAAAATATTATTCGCTGGATCGGTGACAAAGAAGATAACGGTGAGTTAGTAAAAGACTACTCACCAGCATTACGAGCCGATGATCATATCAAGGCAATTCAGTTTCAATTAAATTTATTAAGTGAAAAGTGCGGTATGGGTACTAATAGATATGAATTTACTTTAGGTGGTGTTAAGACTGCAACGGAAGTCATTAGCGAGGATAGCGACTTATACGCTAATCTTAAAAAACATGAACTGTCTTTAGAAACACCACTAATTGATTTAGTAAAAGCTATCTTATTCTTAAACAAATGCACTGATTGTAACGTTAGTGTCAATTTTGATGATAGCATAATTGAAGATACCGACAGTATTAAAAAGCAAGCACTAATTGAGTATAACGCTGGATTAATAGATAAAGTAGAATACTTTGTATTAACGAAGAAAATGACAGTTGTTCAAGCGAAAAAATATGTTGATGAAATTCAAAAAAGATTACCTAAACCGCAAGAAGAACCGCCAATAGAGGAATAGTATGTTAAGTGATAAGCAAATGCTTTATTTAGCAAATCAATTTGTTAATGACTATATCGAAGCTGAGGGGCAGTTGTTTGATCTAATAGCAAATGATCTTAAAGGCTACAACGATGATGATATTAACGATGATTGGTACATGGGAAAAGTCTTAAAGATGGGTGCTTTAATCAGTATTGCAAATAGTGTTATTAAATCAATGCCAAGTAGCAGTTATAACAATGCTATTAAGAACTCATTTTTTGCCAATCTAAGAAAGAAATACCAGGATACTGTTAATATACCAAAAGTTGATAAAACTATTTTGAGGAATGTTAAAACAAACGCATTAGAAGCATTTAGACAAGGTTATTTAGATGTTTTAAATCAAGCATATTCGAGTGTTATTAGTGGTACTTCCACGTATGATATAGAGATTAAGAAAGCGATAACACAGTTAGTAGACAAAGGCTTTACGGGTGCTACGTATGTGAGAAAAGACGGTTCTATCGTTAATATGTCTTTAGAAGCAGTAGCAAGACGGGATATATTAACAACTATGCATCAAAATGCCAATGATCATTCGTTGAATGCATGTAAGCAGTTAGGTACTAACTATGTAGAAGTATCCAGTCACCCGAATGCTCGCCCCGAACACGCATTGTGGCAAGGTAAGCTTTATATGCTAGAGGGCAGTACTAGCAAGTATCAAAACTTTTATGAAGCTACCAAATACGGCAGTGTAGACGGTTTAGGAGGTGTGAACTGTAAACATCGATTTTATCCTTATGTCTTAGGGGATAAAAGAGCGTTTGATACATATGATCTTAAAGAAAATGAAAAGCTTTATAAATTAGAGCAGCAGCAACGTGCTAATGAGCGTGCTATAAGAAAATGGAAACAAAAAGCTAATGCAGTAGACACTTTAGGTCAAGATAACACTTTCTATAAAAACAAGGTTAGAGAGTGGCAAAAACGCAATAGTGATTTTGTTAAAGAACATGGCTTAACAAGAGATTATACAAGAGAATTTATAATTTAATAATTAAACGTCCCTAGGGGCGTTTTTTTATACTTCGTCATGGCGCAAGACGTTAAAAAGGCAAGCAACCATCGTGTACGCTTCACACGTTAAATAAAGCGTTAATGGAGGAAAAATGAAAAGAGAAGATTTATTAAAAATTGAGGGTTTAAGTGAAGAACAAGTAAACGCAGTCATGAAACTGCACAATAACGATGCAAATGATTGGGGAGCTAAATTAAATGCTAAAGACACTGAAATTAATACTTTGAAAGGCGAAAAAACAACTTTAGAAAATGATCTAGCTAAGTTTAAAGATATTGATATTGAAGCGTTAAAAAAAGCTGGCAGTGATTGGGAGGAAAAATATAATAACCTAATGTTTGAAAAAGAGTTAGATGTTGCTATTGCTAAATCTAATCCAAAGAACGCAAAAGCATTAAAAGCCTTATTAGAAATTAAAAACATCAAATTGGAAGATGGAAAATTAACGGGTCTTGAGGATCAGTTAACTGCATTAAAGGAAAGTGATGGCTATTTATTTGATGAAGTTCAAAATGGTCAAATCAATACGGGTGGGTTTCAAGGCGGTGCTGGTAGCAAAGATGACGGCGTTGAAGCGCGTTTTAAAGAATTAAACCCAGACTTAGAAATTTAGGAGGAAATAATATGGGACATGAAAGTCAAGTGAGATATTCGAAATTAATTGATATTAAATTAAGAAATGAATTAGTATTAAAAGATGGAGTTGTTTTTAATAATCGTTATGAGGGTGACCCGAAAGCTGGTGCAGTTAAAATCCCCGTTCGTGATACAGAAGTAGAAGTGAATAGATACGATCGTTCAAAAGGTGCTGGCTTAACTGAGAGCAGTACAACCTACGAAGATATGTTAATCAATCAAGATGAAGCAGTAAATGAGTTAATTGATGGTTATACCGCTCAAACAGTACCCGACAATTTAGTAGCTGATAGATTAGACAGTGCTGGCTATTCATTGGCTTTGAGTTTAGATAGTGTAGGTATGAAAACATTAGAAGATAATTCCACTGAATTTGGCGGTACTGTTGCATTAACAAATGATAATGTTTATTCATTTTTTACTAAAGCACGTACTAAACATTCTAAATTGGGAGTACCTAAAATTGGTCGTTTTGCAATTGTAACACCCGAAATTTATGAGTTGTTATTAAATGAACCAAAATTCTTAGCAGCGGATAAATTAAACGAAACACTAATCAAACAAGGAATTATCGGTCAAATTGCTGGTTACAACATTATTGAGTGTACATATGCCGATGAAACAACTGAAATTATCTTCGGTCATCCTAATTGGTGCCACAGGGTTAAAGATTGGAAAGTGCCAGTTGCGGTTAATGATTTAAAAGGATCGGGTAACTTCATCGGTGCAAGTGCAGTACAAGGACGTCAAGTTTATGGCTACAAAGTAACTAAGAAACAAACATTATTAAGAAAAACAGTACAATCACAATTAGGTGAATTAACAATAAAATCCGTGGCTGGAACGGAAACGGGAGCGACAAAATTAACCGTTACACCAGCATTAGGAGAGGGAAACAGTTATAAAATCAAAATGGCAGCTAACCCAACAAAACCACAATTTGGTCAAGTATGCACAAGTGGCTATACTAATTGGGACGGTACAAGTGATATTGATGGAATCAATGGTAATAAAATTGTTGTAGTAGAAGTTGATAAAGATAATAAAGCATTAAAATGCGGAACTGCTACAATTGCAGTAAAAGCCGAGTAATGCCTAATTTAGACTATTATTTGGACGTTTTTGGGGGAAATAAAATTCCTCCAGAACGTTTTAATAAATACATTATGAATGCAAAGTATGTTGTTAAGTATTACACGCCAAGCGCACCAAAAAAACTTGATGAAGATTTAAAGATGTGTATTTGTGCCGTTGCAGATGAATTGTTTAAACAAGATAAGATTGATAAGAATTTACAAAGTGAGAATAATGACGGCTTTTCACAAACTTTTAAATCTAATGAAGAATTAAATAATAATGTTTATTCTATTATCAAGTTTTACCTATCTAATACGGGTTATATGTACGTGGGGTTTAAATGATAACTAACGCTAATATAACTATTGTTTCTAGAATATTTGATGAAGAGACAAGAGAGGATAAATATATAGCAAAGGTTATCAAAGGTGTAAGCTGGTATGCTGATTTTAAAGCAAGCATTGGTGAAAGTGGTTTGAAATCGGGCGATATATATAAAGTTAGAATACCTCTTGATGAAGACATCAACATTAAAGTATCAAAAGGTGATATTGTGGTTCGTGGCGATATTGAAATAACGGAAAGCGACACCCCTAAAACTATTATGAAAGATAGAGAAGCGTTTATTGTGACTTCTTTTTCAATTAACGCTCGGGGATCACTGAAACATATTAGGGTTTTTGGAACATGATTTTTTTTAAACAACCACCTAACCAAACGGTCAAAGGTGGTAAATTAATTTTTGCTACTAATTTCGCCAAAAAGAAAAATGAACAGTTTCAAAAAGCACAAAAGTATGTAGACAGTGAGGTTATTAGAAGATGTGCTCCCTTAGTTCCTTTTAAAACGGGAGCATTAGAGGGGAGTTCATCATCTAATACAAGGTTGGGAAGTGGAAAAGTTATTTATAAGACACCTTATGCAAGGACTCAATATTATATGGGGCGTGCTTCTAATCAAAGAGGGCGCTTGTGGTTTGAAAGAATGAAAGTGTCAAACAAGAAAGATATATTAAAAGGTGCAAAGGAGCAAATTAAATGAGTACCACAAGAGCAATTAGAGATTATATGATAAAATGTCCTTTTCTAGAAAAAGGACACGTGAACATTGATTATTTAGGCACTGATGCAACTGAATACTCAATTGATTTGTTGCCTTGTGACCCAATTGTAAAACGGTATACCGATGGTTCTACAATTAGGCAGTATCAGTTTGCTTTTACTTCAATAAATGAGTATAGTGGTGATTACAAAGACAACATACAAAATAACGACTTCTACGAAAAATTAGCCACATGGATTGAAGAACAAAACGAAAAAGGTATTTTACCAAATATTGAATTGGGTGATCCACAAGAAATAGAAGTAATGTCATGCGGTTATCTGTTCTCAAATGAAAGTAAAACCGCAAGGTATCAAATACAATTAAGAATTTTATATAGGAGGGATTAAACAATGGCTGATATTAAAAAGCTGGTACAACGAAGTAAAAAGGTTGCATTTTATAAAGTTGGCGATAAGTATGAAAGAATGACGGGATTTACAAGCATGTCTAAATCTTCAAATCCCAAAGAATACTCTAGACAGTATGTCGATGAAGATGGTGAGGTAACAGACGTGACGGGATATAGTCCGTCAATTGATTATGCTTTTGATCAATATGAAAACAACGCAGTTCACGATGATATCGTAGCTATTACCGAAGATGAATTAATGGGAAGTGATGCAGTACGTGAAATCGTTATTGTTGATTTTACAAAACAAGATACCGAAAAAACTGGATTTGAAGCGCGCAAACGTGAATATGCAGTTATTCCATCAACTGACGGCGATGGAACTGATGCGTATACCTATTCGGGTACATTTAAATCTAAGTCAAGTGTAGTAAAAGGTATTGCAACAGTAGCCGAGGATAGACAATCATTAACATTTGTAGAAGCATAGAAAAAAGGAGTGAGCCTATGAGCCTAGAAGAATTAAAAAAATTATATGATATCGATTTTGAGGATATTGATTTCTTAGAAAGATATTACAATGCGTACACTAAATTTAATAATAGAATAAAAAGCATAAAAAAAGATGGAAACGTAATTGAAAAATTAAAAAAGACTTGTGAATACTATCGTAAATTTTTTGATGAAATATTCGGGAACGGTGCATCTAATAAACTTTTTGGTAACAAAAACAATATCAGATTATTAGAAGAGACTCTAATGACACTTATTCAAGAAAATGAACGCACAAATGAACGAATGGCATCAAGACGTATGAAAGTACAACCTAAAAATCGCGCACAACGAAGAAATCAAAAATAAATGATTAATTTGTTGTATGAGTCCTTACCCGATACTATCACAGTTGACGGTAAGGACTATTTAATTAACACTGATTATAAGTATTGGATCGAGCTAAGTGATGCGCTGAATAATCCAAATGTTGATAATGAATATTTAGCGAATGTATTAATGGGTTTATTTGCTGATGAAATACCCAAATTTAGTAATAATGTATTTTTATCAATAATGGACTTTTTTAATGGCAATGTTAGAGATTCTAAGGGCAATGGAAAGGATGAAAAAAAGACAAAGAAAGTATATGATTTCAAAATTGATGCTGAATATTTTATATCAGCATTTTTGATTCAGTACAATATTAATCTTTTTGAAGATGATCTTCATTGGTGGAAATTTTTAGCTTTATTCAACGCTCTTGATAAATGTGAATTAACCGAAAGAATACATTATAGAAGTGTTGATCTCTCTACTATTAAAGACAAAGATGAACGCAAACGTATAAGAAAAATTCAAAATGAACTTAAACTTGATGATTATATGCTTAGCGATGAAGACATCGGGGGCGCTTTATGGTAGAAATTGAAACTAAGCGCGTATGGTTTAGGTGTAAAAAATGTAATAAGAAATTGTTTCTATATTCCAATATTGCTAACTGCAACGGGGTATATGAAAAATGCAAAAATTGTGGTTATGAAAATAACGTAAAAATAAAAAATGGAAAAGTAATTTAAATTGAGCCAATGAGCCTTTACTTAAAGAAATTTAAGTGAGGTGGATTTTATGGCTGATGGAAGTCTTATTTTTGATACAAGTTTAGATGCAAGCGGCATAAAAAACGGATTATCTAACATGACTAAGATAGTAGCTACGGGAATGGCTACGATTGGTGCTACTTTGGCCGCTGGAACGGCTGCGGCTATTAAATTTGGTAGTGAGTTTGAGTCAAGCATGGCTAAGGTGTCTACTATGGTAGATACAAATAAGGTCAATATGCAAGAGTTAAACGATGGTGTTGTTAAGTTATCCAACAGTACGGGAAAAAGTGCAGTAGAACTAAGCGAAGCTATGTACAGTGCCCTAAGTGCTGGGGTAGATGTCGGGAATTCATTATCGTTTGTTGAACAGTCAAGCAAGCTGGCAACTGCTGGATTTACTACAACCGAAAGTGCCGTGGATGCATTAACAACGGTAATGAACGGATATAAAATGTCCGCTGATCAAGCCACTGCCGTATCTGACATGATGCTACAAACACAAAATAAAGGTAAGACCACAGTGGATGAACTAGCGCATAGTTTGGCTCAAGTTACACCTACGGCTGCGGCTATGAGTGTTGGTTTTGATCAAGTGAGTGCAGCTTTAGCAACAATGACCGCGCAAGGGGTGCCTACTGCTCAAGCAACTACACAACTAAACAGTTTATTTGCTGAATTGGGTAAGAGCGGAACACAAGCAAATAAAGCATTTAGTGAAGCAACAAAAGGAACTAAATACGCTGGAAAATCATTCCAAGATTTAATGAAACAAGGTGTTCCATTAAATGAAATATTAGATTTAATGGGTGGCTATGCTGGTAAAAACGGTAAGTCTTTATTAGATATGTTCTCATCTATCGAAGCGGGTAAAGCAGCTTTAACAATGTCGGGCGAAAGCGCACAAATGTTTACTGACAATTTAGATGCAATGCGCAACTCAGCGGGTTTAACCGAAGAGGGTTATGACAAGATGATGGATACCTTTGATGCTAAAATAGGTATCTTAAAAGAAAATGCAAAAAACTTCGGTATTGTAATTTATGAGGGTATTCAAGAGCCATTAAAAGGCATCGCAGACGAGGGTATTAAAGCAGTAGAACAGTTACAAAAGGCGTTTGAAAAAGACGGTATCGAGGGAATGTTAAAAGTTGGTTCACAACTTGTTACAAACCTATTAAACGGTATTGCAAGCGCTATGCCCGAAGTAATAGGAATGGCAAGCCAAATATTAAATACTGTTTTAAGCAGCATAAATGAATTAGCACCATCTTTAAGCGAATGTGGGACTAATATATTATGGTCACTAATAATGGGAATTATAGACAATTTACCAATATTGGCTGAAACTGCAATTAATTTGATTTCTAATTTTGCATCAAGTTTAGGCGAGTCATTACCTAATTTAATACCCGTTGCGATTCAAGGAATATTAACTTTTGCAAGTACAATAATTGCTAATTTAGATAAAATTGTAGATGCTGGTGTAAAACTGTTACTTGGCTTAGTACAAGGTATAGTTAACTCTATTCCTATGCTTATTGAACAAGTTCCAAAAATAATTAATGATTTTTGGGCTGCAATAGATAGTAACTTATTTACAATTCTAGGTGCTGGTGTAGAAATAGTAATGACTTTAATTAATGGGATCATAAGTTCTATCCCGACATTGATAGTAAATGCTGGTGAGATTGTTTCGGCTATTTTTAATACGATAATGCACCTTGATATGTTGTCTATGGGTAAAAATTTAATTAAAAACTTAGGCAGTGGTATAAAATCCATGTTTTCCAATATGGGGAGTATTGCTAAAGACCTAATAAATAAAATAAAAGATGCTTTTACCAATATGAACTGGGTTCAACTTGGTAAAGATGTTTTGAATGGGATAATTGACGGTATTGTAGGCGGTGTAAAAGGTTTAGTAAAAGCAGCGGTAAACGCTTGTAAGTCTATGTTCAATGCAGTTAAAGATTTCTTTTCAATTTTCTCACCATCACATAAAATGCGTGATGAAATTGGTAAGTTCTTGCCTAGCGGTATTGCAACGGGTTATGAAGTTGCTATGCCCGAAGCCACAAAAGATATGATTGATACTACTGATGATGGTTTTCAAAAGCTGAAAGCAAGTGCAAAAACAATAGGAGGAGAGGTAGCGTATGACAGTGTTATGCCACTTCCCAATACTTCAACTTTAGGACGTGATGATCTTATCGATTATGATCGTTTAGCTAATAGTATGTCTAAAGTAAATATGTCGGTTGAAATGGATAAACAACCAGTTGGTAGACTTGTAACAGAAACTGTAGACGAAGAAATAGGAAAGGAAACAACAAGAAAGGGGCGGTACAATGCGTAATGGAATTGTTGATCTAATAATTAAATTAGGCGATGAAGAATACTCTTTAGCTAAGCTATTCGATATGAGAGTGCTTAGCTTTAGTATTACACCTCCGAAAGTGGTTACCAACATTGTATCTATTCCATATTCTAATACCTTTGTAGATTTAACGGAAGTTTATGGAAAGCCTACATATAATCAGCGTAATGTAGAAATCGAGATAGATAGCATAGAAACGACTTATATATGGCAAAAGTATATCGATGAAATAATTAATTTGTTTCATGGGCAAAAAGCAATGTTTTCTATTACAAGTGACAGTGAATATTGGTATACGGGTCGGTGTAGCATAGAACCAAATCTACGTGATGATAATTTGGTAAATAAGTTAACCGTTAAATTTGTTTGCAATCCTTTTAAAAAGCATTATATAACGGGGGAGGAAAGATTATGATTATTAAATTATATTGTGATGATGAATTAATACATGATACAACAACGCAAGATATTAGATGTTTAACGCTAAAACTTAAACAAAAGGTAAATACCGCGGATACCTTAACATTTTCTATTTTGCCTAATCACCCGTTGTATGACAGTATAGAAAAACTCAACTCGATATTACGTTTATATGAAATCGACGATAAAAGCAATTTACTTATGTTTAAGGGACGTGTGATTGATACTAGCGATACGATAGACGGCATACGGTGTTTTAATTGTGAAAGTGTATTAGGCTATCTGAACGACAGTATTCAGCCGCCAAAAGAGTATCACAACACAACAATACGTGATTATTTGGTAGATAAGATTAATTATCATAACAGTGTTGTTGAGGATAAGAAAAAATTTTATATTGGCACGGTTAATGTGACGAATAACACCGATAACGCTTATAGAATTGACAATGATTATCCTAATACTATGACAAACATACAAGAAAAACTAATAAAAAGATTAGGTGGTTATCTAGACTATAAAGAACTTAATGGGAACAATTATATCGATTACGTTAAGGATTATGACAGTTACAACTCGCAAAAGATAGAGTTTAAGAAAAATATTCTTGATTTGGAGCGTTATATCACATCGGTTGATTTGATAACTGCTTTGATCCCATTAGGCGCTAAAGATGAAGCAACTGAACTCCCAATCACTATTGAAAGTGTCAATGATGGTAAAAATTATGTTTACGATCAAAAAGCGGTAAATATGTATGGCTGGATATTTGGAACTAAAACATATGAAGATACCAAATTACCATCTAATCTAAAAGAAAGTGCTTTAAAAGATTTACCCGAATTAACTAAAATGTCTTTGTCACTTACAATTACCGCCATTGATCTAAACTTGATTGATGTAAACATAACTAAAATTAAAAAGGGTGATATGATTAAGTGTATTTCACAACCACATAAATTAGATGATTATTTCATGTGTACAGTTTTAGAAAAAAATTACATAGACCCATCAAAATCAAAGCTGACATTAGATAAAACAATAAAAACATCTAGCGATATTGCTATATCTAATAATAGAGATATAAACAACGTTACAAGTCAATTAGTTGTTAATAAGCAGTTTATTTTAGATCAAATAAAACATCAGACTGATTTAATAACGGGTGCAAGTGGGGGAAATATCGCTTATATTTTTAATGATAAGGGTGAACCTACTGATATGTTGTTTATGGATACCGATGATGTTAAAACTGCAACGAAAGTTTTAAGACTTAATAAAAACGGTATAGGCTTTAGTTCTAACGGTGTTAATGGTGAATATAAGACGGCTTGGACTCTTGACGGTTCGTTTAATGCGGAGTATATAACGGCTGGGACTTTACAAGGTATTCAAATTATTGCTAATTTAGGAATGATTGGCGGTTGGGCTATGGATAGTACATCATTGTCAAGTGGGAGCACGACAGGAATTATATTGGATTCAAGCGATCCAAGTGTATCCACATACAACAAAGAAACGGGTTATTTAGGTGCGAAAATGTTTGACGGTGGCATCGGAATATATAATCCTTTCAATCATGGAATATATGTAGGTGATTTAATTGGAAGTTCTGATGATACGGATAAAAAAGATTTTTTAGGAATTATTGGAGCAAAAGGCGGACGTATTGATATTGGATTCTATAAAAATCCCCCTGGAGGAGGAAGTTCTTCATTTTCCAATATAAGAATAGAGGAAAACAGTATAGATTTTTATGAAACGCTAAATATGAACGGAAGAAGCATACTCAATCAGTCAGATAGGCGATTGAAGAGAAATATTGATGATATAGATACATCATTCATATACGATTTGGAAATAAAGAAATTTGATTATATTAATGGTGATAAAAATAAAATAGGTATAATTGCTAATTATTACACGGATAAAACATATTCAAAATATTTTTTGCATGAAGATCGAAATGGTTATTACGGTGTAGATTATCAAAATATATTAAATGCACTTATACAGTGTGTACAAGAACAAAATAAGCGTATTGAAGCGTTAGAAAGAGGCGCAAAATGATATTTAGTACAATTACACAAAAAGGTTTAGAACTAACGTATGATTTAGAAAAAATACCATCACAGTATAGTGGTGATATAGAGATGAAGTTAATTAGAGATACAACATATAATAATTATGTTTGTACACCATTTTTTAAACATATTAAAAATAGATTTTTAGAAAGTAATAGAAATACAAAATCTAATGCTATTGCAATTGATTCCAATGGGGTTTTTAAACTTCCTAAAGAAGCATTTAGATTAGATGGATATATCGCTATTGCTTTTTCTTTTGCGCGTGATAGTGAGGTAATACAAACCAACCCAATAGTATATAAAATAACTGCAAGTGTTGGCGATGGTGAATTTTTAGACAATAAACCAAGCTGGCAACAAGTTGTTATACAGTTGTGTGAAGATTGGACTAATGAAAACATTAAGCCCGATCTTGATAAAATGAAAAAAGATATCCAAAATGCTATTGAAGAAGCGGTGAGACAACAGACTAAGGTAGCGGAACAACAAACCGCCTTAGATAACAAATTCAATGAACTTAATACATTAGAGAATACTGTAAATGAAAATGAAACTAACCGCCAAACAAATGAGATAAAGCGACAAAATGATACCGCAAAAGCAATAAAAAGTTGTAATGATAAAGTAACTGAAATAAATACCAAGTTATTAAATGGTGATTTTGTTGGTGCTACGGGTGCAACCCCTAATATCACAATAGGAAATGTTACATTAGGCAACCCTAACGTAACAATACGTGGGACTCCCGAAGCTCCCGTACTGGATTTTACGATGCCAAGTGCCGGTAATCTAAGTTATGCAACTGATGCAGATATTGATGAAATGATTATAGAAGTTTTTGGTTAGGAGGTATGTATGATTAATTATATTGATATTAGTTTAAAAATTGATCATTCCACTATAACTACGCGAAAAGTCGCCAACCAGTATGATAACGAAGTTACCATTGTAAGATTTCTAAATGATGATTTATTTAAAGAGGGATACAAATATAATCTTAAAATAACATACCAAAGAAAGACAATAAAAGATGTACCGCTTAGGGGAAATCAATTTATAGTAACAGAAGACTTAACAAAGTGGAGTGGTACGTATACTTGTCAACTGGTGATTAGGGATAATGAGGGTCGTGTAAGAGTCATGAATCCTTTTAATTTGGAAATAGTTCAAGCGACCTTTACGAACGAAGTACAAGAACTTCCAATAGACCCTAATTTAGAATTTCTTTATGATAAGATGCTTAATGCGATAGAAGATTTAGAGAAAAGAGTAAATGGCGGGGAGTTCGATGGTTTTAGTCCAGTTGTTGACGTAGTGGAGGATAATGTTGAAACTTACAAATTAAAAGTAACCGACAGATACAAAGAAATTATAACTCCAAATTTGAGACCAAGCTATAACTTCGCAAATGATGAAGATATAGACAATATTATAGAAAATATTCGAGGAGGAAGATAAAAAAATGAGTAAAATTATTACAACTGATAATCTGCTTGATTTCGGTCAGCAGTTAGCCGCTAAAGAAGATTTACTGCTTAATGGCAAAGTTGATAAGGTAGATGGGAAACAGCTGTCTACAAATGATTATACAACTACCGAAAAGAATAAATTAGCTTCTCTTAATAATTATACACATCCAACCGGCGATGGGAATATGCATGTTCCAGCGACTGGAACAACAAATAACGGGAAAGTTTTAAAAGCTGGTGCTGCCGCTGGCTCTATTGCCTGGGGGAATGTAACAAAAAGCGAAGTGGGACTTGGTAACGTAGACAATACAAGCGATTTAAACAAACCTGTTTCTACTGCTGCCCAAAAGGCTTTAGATACTAAAGCTAACAAAACACATCAACATGGGAATGCGGATATTACGGGTATTGATGCAGGAAAGATTATAAGCGGTGTTATTGATATTGAAAGAATGCCAAAAGGGGCATTGGAACGATGTATAGTTGTTGCTGATGATACCGCACGTAAAGCCTTAACCACTGCAACAGTACAAGTCGGCGATACTGTTAAGGTCACTGCTACGGGTCTGATGTATTTCGTTGTAGACGATACAAAATTATCTACCGATGAGGGATATGAGGTCTATACTGCTGGTGCTGCCACAAATGTGCCTTGGAGCGGTGTTACAGGGAAACCGAGCACATTTCCACCAAGTACACATACGCATGATGACCGTTATTACACAGAAGCCGAAATGAATACCAAGCTGGCAGCTAAAGTTGATGCAGTCAGCGGTAAAGGGCTTAGTACAAACGATTATACTACGGCTGAAAAAAATAAATTAGCATCTCTTAATAACTATACTCACCCGTCCTATACAAGCCGTGCAAGCGGATTATATAAGATTGTTGTAGATGCAACGGGACATATCAGCCAGGCTGCTGCGGTTACCAAAGCAGATATTACGGCTTTAGGCATTCCCGCACAAGATACAACTTACGGTTTAGCAAGTTCTACCGCAAACGGTTTAATGAGCAAAGATGACAAAGCAAAATTAGACGGCATGAGTTATGCTACTGATTCAGATATCGATGCTATAATTACAGAAATTTTCGGGTAGGTGAATAATATGGACGATAAAATTATAAGTACACTCAAATTAAAACGTGCTTTAAATTCACTGAAATCTAAATTCATTTCAACTAAAGGCGGTACTATGGAGGGTGACTTTAATATAGATGCTCTTTACTTTAAAATTAATACTGCCAGTGGATATAAACAGGCATTTGGGACTGTACGAGGTGGTTTATTGGCCCTGGGCTCTGATGAATTAGTAGCTTGCTTGTATGGTTATGATAAGAATCAAAAGCCGCAATGGGTATACAAAGAAGGTTCGAACTATGTGTTTAAGGATCTAGCACTTAAAGATGATATTTACCCTGTTGGCGCTATCTATATGAGCGTTAGCTCAACTTCGCCCGCGTCTTTATTTGGTGGTACATGGACACAGTGGGGAAGTGGAAGAGTACCTATTGGTATTAATTCAAGCGATAGTGATTTCAAAACTGTAGAAAAAACGGGCGGAGAAAAAGAACATACATTAACTGTCGGTGAAATGCCGAGCCATAAACATGATTTCGGACAACAATTTACAGGCATGCCAGTGTCGAGCGGGAACTATGGTTATTATATGATTGCAGGAACACAAACCGATGTTATAAAAAATACAGGTGGAAACCAACCACATAACAACCTGCAGCCATATATAACCTGTTATATGTGGAAACGAGTTTCTTAAAGGGGGATAGATATGAGAGTTTTTAGTGAAGATAAGACACAGGAATTAAAAGAATATGATTTAAATAAAGGACATTTAGAACTGGATAAATTATTTGTGAAGCACCATGAAGCTGCAGAAGAAATTAAGGAGCAATGGCACTACGAAACTATTGCGGAATATCCAAACGGTGGTAAGGATGTTGAAAAAATAATTGACGTTCCTTATCAAGCCCCTCAAGAAGAGTATGACGAATATGAAGATATTTATGTTTATATTCCTTATACTGATGAAGAACTTGAAGAATTGAATAAACCAAGTGAATTAGAAATATTAAAACGAGAACAGGAAGTAACCGCACAAGCGGTTCAAGATTTAATTTTAACAATGATGGGTGGTAATTAAAATGGCGAATTTTTTAGTTTACAGAATCTTAGATGAAAAATTAACGTATGACAAAGTACCTCAAGCGTTAAAAGCGGAAGTCAAACGAATTTTAATTGAACTAGGACATGAAGAATTGATTAAATAATAAGGTGCTCATTTGATATTGGTGTTGATTTTAGTAAATTGGCTAACAATAGTGGTGGGAATGTTAATACAGTTCAATATAGAGTTGTATTAATGAAAATTTAATTAAGGAGAAAATAAAATGATTAATTGGAAAGTTAGAATTAAGAACCCGATTTTTTGGGTTCAAGTGCTTGGTGGCGTTATTTTAGCAGCATTGGCATATAACGGACTTAAACCGCAAGATTTGACAACATGGCAAGGTGTTTTTAACCTGTTTAAAGGAATTGTATCTAATCCCTACTTACTCGTTTTATGTGCATATAATGCGTGGTCAGCGATTAATGACCCAACAACAAAAGGTGTTACGGATAGTCAAAATGCATTAGAATATAACGAACCTAAAAAGGATTAGAAATTATGCTTGAAATAGTGTTAGGTGTCATTCCATCACTAACGAGTGGTGTATTGGTCTTTTTACTTACTAATCAACTTAAAGAGAATAGAAAAATCAGAGATACTCGAAAAGAAGAAAATCTAGTAAAAGAATCGGCGATAAGTGATGGAATCGTATGTTTATTAAGAGTTAAATTAATCGAATACCACGATCATTATATGGCTTTAAGCGCGATACCGTCTTACGCTCTAAGTAATTGGGATATGATGTATACTGCGTATATTAATTTAGGCGGCAATGGAATGATCGTAGGAATGGATAAAGAAATAAAAACATTAAAAATTATTTAAGAGCAGTTTATACTGCTCTTTTAAACTGGAGGAAATAAAAATGAATATCTTATTATTGAATGGTCATGGTGCTGGAGATAGTGGCGCATTAGGAAACGGATATAAGGAAGCTGATTTAACAAGAGAATTAGCTGATTTAGTTGTTTCTAAGCTAAATACCTATGCAAAGGTATATCGTTACCCAAGAGAGAGAAACGCTTATAAAGACATAAAAAACGGGGTATTTACAAAGTATTTACCCATTGCGTTTGATAAAATTGATTATGCTTTTGAAATTCATTTCAATGCTTTTGATGGAAATGCAAAAGGAACTGAAATTTATATCACTAAATCAGAAAAGGGATATTCAATTGAACAAGCAATCGTTAATAATATTGCTAGTATTGGATTTAGTAATCGTGGAGTAAAAAGAAGTGATTTTTTAGTTATTAAAACATTAAGAAATAAAGGTGTATCAAGCGCATTATTAGAAACTTGCTTTATTGATAATGCAAATGATATTAAAACATATCAAGAACATAAGAATGATATTGCACAAGCTATTGTAAATGGCATTGTAGAAAGATTTGGATTAAACGGAACATCTAAACCAGTAGAACCTACCCCACAACCAACCCCTACACCAGCATCAAAGCCATCTAATTACGATCAATGGGTAGCTGATTTACAAAATGAATTAAATAGACAAGGCTTTAGGGATTATGAGGGTAAAACCTTAGTTGTTGATGGAATCGATGGGAAACGTACAAAAAGTGCTTGTCCTCTAGTTAAAAAAGGTGCTAAAGGCAATATTACTCGATTGCTTCAAAAACGTCTTGTAAGCGTAGGTTTTAGTTTAACAATCGATGGAGATTTTGGAACTAACACAAAAGAGAAAGTTAAGAAATTCCAAAAAAATCGTGGCTTAGATGATGATGGTGAAGTTGGTTCTAAAACATGGCCATATTTTTTATCAGGTAAGAGTTATTAATTATGAAAAAGAATAGCGAAAAAGCGATTGCTATACTATTTTTAGTAATCGCTATTCTAATTTATGTATGTGTTGGACTTTTAAATGAAATAAGAAATCAAGACATCAAAATCGAGTGCATAAGCGAGGAATTAGAAGATACTCAAAATGACAGAGATTATTATTTTAAGCAGTACAAAAAGTATTCTGAATTATCAGCTGAATTAGAAAATCAGATAGGCATTTATTATGAATAAAGTATATTTGAAACGCAATGCAGTTGATTTAGACATGAATAAATTGGACACACGAATGGAATATCCCATTTTATTTGCGATGCCTACATATCTTGTTTTAGATGCTGGGTATGGAAAAGTTATTAACGTGCATTATAGATATATTAAATGTAAATATATATTAAAGCCTAGAACAATGTAATCTAGGCTTTTTTATTTATTCATTAAGATAACTCCTTAAATTTTTTATTATTACTTTCTGTTTATTCCTTTTTTGTTCATAAAATAGTATCTTTTCATTATCTCCGCTTTTTCTAAGACTTTTAATTATTTTATCGTATTTTCTAAGTTCTTCTACCGCTTTGTTTAATTTTTTCTCTTTTGGATTCATTCAATCACCTTTATATATTATTATTGTTATTTTTTTAAAAAAATTTCAAAAATAAAAAGTAATTTTAAAATTTTATCAGTAAGTAATAATAGGAGGTGAAAATTATGGAGTTAAATATTTATAATCTGTCTAAATTATACAATCCAAATGAGTATAATTTATTAGACATCTATATTACATACTTATGTCAAAATCTATAATAAAAAGAACACTACTATCCGCTTGGGGAGTAGTGTTCTTTTTTATTTTTTTTTCGCTTTTTTAATTACTTGCAACATCGCTTCTCTTATTACATCACTTTGGCTTATTTGTTCTTCTTTAGGTTTGCCATCATTCAAAAGTTTCAAGGCTTCTTTGAACTCTTTTACAAATTCAGCTTTGTAACTAGCTTTAACCTGTTTCATGTTTTCTTTTGCCCATTCGTTTATATATTTTGTTTGATCGAATTTTTTTTCACTCATTTTAAATTTTCCTTTGATATTTTTTTAAGTGTTATACAACTTATAATAAAAGTAACAATAGAAAGGGCAGATGCTGTTATCCCTAAAAATGTATCTTTGTTGGAAGTAGCTAAAGTCGTAGAAGATAATAAGAGTAATAATAATGAAATGCTTTTCTTTTGTTTGTTATTCATAATGTTTACTCCTTTCTAAATTATGGTATAATGTAAGTGGGTAAGAAACCAAGAGGATTATTTCCTCTTGCGTTTCTTGGACTTCTTAGACTTGGTAGTTGATTTAAGAACTATAACCGCCGTAGCAAGTTGGATTATAGAACTTAGAATTTCTAGCAAGTCTTTAATTGTTTTCTTATCCATATCGTTCCCTCCTTACATATATATAATAACATATTGGTACTAATATGTCAATGGTATTATTGAATAAAATTAATTTTACTCCCAAAAAACTCCCAAATTAAATTAGAATGGTTAAAATGAGTATGCTTTTACTATAAAATAGCTTATTTTTGTAATCAAATTTATTAAATTTTATATACTTATGCTCAAAATTACGTAGCCATTATAATTATCATTCTTTACATTAAGTTCGTAACTTTCAAAACCGGAAGCATTCCGGTTTTCTTTTTTTTATTTTATTGGTATAATTATATAAAACGATTGGAGGAAGAGTAGATGATGCACGAATCTGGTGAAATGTATTTGGAAACAATTTTATTATTAAAAAAACAAAACGGTAATGTCCGTTCAATTGATATTGCTCGAGAGTTGGGATTTAGTAAACCAAGTGTTAGTCGTGGTGTAGGCATTCTAAAGAATGACGGATATATTATTGTTGATAGTAAAGGATATATTGAACTAACTGAAAAAGGAACGGAAAAGGCTACTGCTGTTTATGAAAAACATGAATGTCTTACAGAATTTTTAATGCATACTGCAAAGGTTTCTAAAGAAGTAGCTGAGGATGATGCTTGTAAGATTGAACATATTATAAGTGATGAAGTATTTGAAGGAATTAAAAAGTTTTTAAACAAGTAATTGAACGTAAGATGCAAGAAGGCTTCTTACGTTTTCTTGGTTTTTTAAGATTTTTATATTTTATAACAGGGAGAGGTTGTTATGAAAACAAATGAACTTGAAAAATTATTGGGGACTACAAAGGATACCTTACGTTATTATGAAAAGGAGGAATTAATTTCGCCATCACGTGATGATAATGGTTATCGTAATTATAGTCATGAAGATATTCGAATAATAAAAAATATTATTATGTTGCGCTCTTTTGATCTTTCAATTACAGACATCAGACGTATATTTAACAATGAAATTTCTTTAAATACATGTTTGAATCAGAAAAAAGAATATTTATTAAAAGAGATAGGTAAAAAGCAGAGAATCATTGATTTAATTGAAAAAAACTTATCACGCAAGAAAGCTTTTTAGGTTATTTAAAAATTCCAGTAGACATTGAAAATAAAGTACACGTTCTTTTCTCAAATGAAGAAATAATGATTAGGGAGAACATAAGAAAGGATTGCCAAATATAATTATCAGGATATCAAGAGAGTGGTTTTTTCGATATGTTCCAGAACTTATATTCCGGCGTTAGCTGGCGATCATGGGTATTTGCTATTTGCAATGTGGTCACATATTGGATTATTATCACGGTATTTATATAGATTTGGATATATATGCTGAATATAGTTGTCATTTATTTGAGAGTATTTCTCTAGATAATATTCATGAAATCTTTGCTATTTTAAAAGATAAGGATATCATAATCGAAGATCCGCTCAATTTGAACGGTATTTTTACCCAATATCAAAATTTGTCTGAGCTTGAAAAATATTTTGATAATAATATGTCTAAATAGCAAAAAAATATGGCTTGGATAACCCTTGAGGTAGCGAAATTTCTCAACAGATTGATAAGCTTCATACTTATATAAATAATACTGAAAAGGGGAGAAGAGGAAATAAATTATTTATATTAAAGTCTTTAATAAATAGTAGTTTTCCTAAATGTACGTTAGTTATTTTGATTTTAGTTTTTAATTGCTCCGCTATCTCTTTTTATCATAGGAGGGATTATATTTGCCTTTAAATAGATAATTTCATGATTTTTAATAAGTAAAACGGGTAATTGATTTAATAAATTTAATTCATTGACAATAAAATTTTATTGATTTATGCTTGGATTATGAGTTACCGGTGGCTCTTATAAAAAGGAGCGAAAAATTATGTATCATTCAAGATTTAAAGGAGAACATTATCAGATTGGATTTAAGTGGGGGAAAAATTTATTAAAACATAAGCAACTGTTTTTAACTAATGTACCCTTTGAAATTACTTTAGAGCACTATGATTTTGCTTTACAATGTTTACCGATTTATCAAAAATTTTTCCCAGAGATTATTGAAGAAATAAGGGGAATTGCTGATGGACAAAAATGTTCATTTAAAAGTATTTGTGCTGTTTTGTTGAGTATGTACTGCATTGTTCCAGAAGTACATTGTTCTTGTTTTGCTTTTAGAAATGAAAATGAAATCTTATTTGGACGAAATAGTGATTTTTTAACAAAAATTGAAAAACTGTATACTAATTGTATATATCAATTTACTAATGATTCATATGCGTTTAATGGCAACACTACAGCGTGCGTTGAGATGGAAGATGGTATCAACGAGTATGGTTTAGCAATTGGATTAACTGCTGTTTATCCGACTGTAAAACAACTGGGGCTAAATGCCGGAATGATGCTGCGGCTATTTTTGGAGAAGTGTAAAACAGTTGATGAAGTAATTCAATTGTTGAATACATTGCCGATTGCTTCAAGTCAAACTTTTACACTGGTTGATACTGGTGGTGATATTGCATTGATTGAGTGCAATAGTAAACAAATTAAAATCAATAGAAATAATCAGAATGCTTTTGCAACTAACTGGTTCTTCAGTGAAGCAATGCGGGAATATAATAATCATCTTATTGATAATTGGCAAGCTCAAAAGCGCTATCAAACTATCAAAGAAGCGATTTTAACTGATAAAATCAACGATTTTAATGATGCGGCTGCTTTATTATCAGGTAGGTATGGTTATATTTGTCAGTACGATCGAAAAACAGGAAAGGATACAGTTTGGTCGGTCATATATGATGTGAAAAATAAAAGGATTTTTCGAGTTGAAGGAAATCCTTCACGAAAATCCTTTATGGAAGATAAAAGATTTAAGTTCAAATGATTAGATGAATGCTATAACTGATTGAAAATAAACAGGTTTTTATTTTGATTTAAACAGAAAGATAAAAAAGTAAATGAAAACATGATATGATGATTCCACTAAAGTAGACACACGAAATAACCAAATGGGTATCTATGGAGGTGGGAGCATATCACTAAGTTAGCCGGGTTAAAAATTTTATTTGTTTTGTGTATCTACCTGACAGCCCTTGGATTAATTTCTATCTTACTTTTTTATTTTTGACAATTAGGACAATAATAGATACTACCACCTAGATATTGTTCTTTTTTTATTTCACAGTGACAGATTGGGCAACCACTTTTATAAGATTTAGCGCATAAGATAGTTTTGTAGCCACCAGGATTTCCGTATATATCTTTTTCACTGTCTCGACCGTGGTTTTCGACCATCTTTGTTAGAGTTCTAATAATCGCATCATATAAATTTTTTATATCTTGTTCATTTAATGTCTTAATCCTTCGTTTGGGAAAGAGTTTGGCATTAAACATAATATCTTGAGCAACACCATTACCAATTCCTAAAATTCTTTGCTTAGTTGCTAAAAAGGCTTTAATACTGAGTTTTTCAGTTTCATCAGTAATTAATGTTTTAAAGTAATTAAGAGTAAATTCTTGATCTAAAGGACCAATACTGGTTAATTCTATTTGATAATATTCATTATTTGATCCTGTTATTTGATCAAAAAGTCCAATAAAACAATACATTGATGTTGTTACATTGATGAAACTTTGATCAGCAAAAGTAATTAGTAATTTGCTTTTTTTTAATTTAGTTGGTTTTTGGTAGTAGCGAATATTAGCGCCGTCACGAAAGGTTAAACGGTAATTCTCAATTACTATTTCAACATAGTAATTTCGCTTAATAATACCTGTTACTTTTTTACCAACTAATAATTCCTTGTATGAATTAGGATTTCCTTCATAAAAAGTAAATTTATGATCAGTGTAGTTACCCCCGAGATCAATTATAGTCTTACCAAGTATTTCTTTTTCCAAGTCATCAGCAATTGCATATGCTTCAGGAAGTTCAATCATCTTTCTCACCAGCCTTATATTAATATTCTAACATAGATAATGATTTAAAAACATCATAATAAATAAAAAGCAAAGTGTTTAGATGATATGATTCCCTCTTAAATAGATTTTGGTTATTTGCTTTGGCTATTTAAAGATAATTATATCAAATATGTCTTTGCTCTTAATTTAAGCCTTGTCGACTTTTTTTAAAATACATTAAATCGGTTGCCTGCATTCCGTTTTCAATTATCTTATTAGGATAATAGTCAATAAAGAAATTTTCAATCCGATGACTATAAACATATCCTAAACGTGTATAAAAAGTGATATTTTCAAGACTGGAATTTGCAGTACCAACTAGAAAAGTATCATATGAATTGTACGTTTCTTCAATAAATTTGATTAATGCTTTGGCATAGCCGTGACCACGATGTTCACTTAATGTAAGGAGATTTTTGATTTCAACTTCGCCATCAATTATTTCTACTGCAATGAATGAAACTGGTTCGTCTTTTAAATAAAAGCCATACAGAGCACCATTTTCTAGGTAATCTCTAACTAAATTAATATTAGGATCACTTTCAGTTAAAAGGTGATCATAATCCATTTTATTGTTTATTTCTTTTATCATTGTTTTCACTTCCCAAGATGTATTATAACAAAGTTTTATCTAATGTAAAAGAATCTAATTATATGATATACTAATGGACAAAGGAGTGCAGCAAAGATGAAGAAAATATTAATTTGTTTGATGATGTTATTTTTAGTGGTTGGCTGCTCATCATCGAATCAAAAGAATAAAAAAGAAGAAACAGTCAAGAAAGAAGAAAAAACAGAAGAAAAAGAGCCTGTCAATACTAGTATTAAATTAAATTTTGCAGGGGATTGTACATTGGGAAATTATGCAGGACAAGCTTATGATGGATCGTTTAATCAAGAGTATGCCAAACAGGGAAATGATGCTACATATTTTTTTAAGAATGTCAAAAATGTTTTCGAAAATGATGACCTTACAATTGTTAATCTTGAAGGCCCATTGACAAGTGCGACTTCACATGTAGAAAAACAGTTTCCTTTTAGCGGACCAAAAGAATATGTTAATATTTTAACTAGCGGTAGTGTTGAGCTGGTTTCTATTGCCAATAATCATTCAGAAGATTATTATGAACAAGGGATGACGGATACTAAGCAAGTACTTGATGAAAAGGGAATTGGCTATTTTGGCTATGAAACGTCATGTGTCAAGGAAATTAAAGGAATTAAAATTGGCTTTTTGGGGTATCGTTCAATGTCTTTATCAATGAATAACGAAAAAGGGCGTGCAACAATTAAAGCAGCAATCAATGACTTGAAAAATAACCAGGGAGCTAATGCCGTAGTTGTTTTTTATCACTGGGGAATTGAGCGGGAATACTATGCGAATAGTGATCAGCGTGAGTTAGCAAAATTTTCAATAGATAGTGGTGCGGATTTAGTTATGGGTTCACATCCGCATGTTGTTCAAGGAACAGAAGAATATAATGGAAAACAAATCGTTTATTCATTAGGAAACTTTTGTTTTGGTGGAAATCGCAATCCTAGTGATACAGATTCAATGATTTACTCAATTACAATGAATTTCACTGACGGTGTTTATACTGGAGATAGTCACGAAATTATTCCTTGTTCAGTTACCTCGGTTAAAGGACGAAATAATTATCAGCCAATAATTTTAGAAGGTAATGAAAAAGAGAGAGTACTAACTAAAATACAAAAATATAGTTACTAGAAGATGGGATAAAACCATCTTTTATTATAAAATAATATATATAATATTTGTAATCTCATTATATTATCTTTATAATTAACATAGAAGGTGATAATTATGAAGCGCAAATTAGTATATTTTCTTTATAGTGGTTATATTGTTTTCTTGGTTGGGTTATTGGGAAGCCGTTTTGCTAATAGTATCAGTAAAGGTACTTTAAATATTATCTGTTTATTTATTTTTATTGGTGTTTTAGCTTTTTGTTGTGGTGGTTTTGTTGGTTATCCAACTCGTCAAATTGATACAGAACAGACCATCAAAGATAAGTTAGAAAGCCGTGATGATGCTATTTTAATCAAAGAGTTGTTTATAATGATAATTCCGTTAGTAATTATTTTTATTATCAATTATTTTTGTTGAGTTTAAAATGCGACAATTTTTTTGTAAATGCTTGAATCTTGAATCAATAAATGATATCATGCAAATAGTTATACGACTGACGGAAGTGGAATTAACCACAGGGAGTATAATCATGTAAGAGCCGACCGTCTGGGCAAGAGTCTGGACGAGTGTAGGCTCTTTTTTAATTCTTTGGTCAAATTGCTTGTTTTGAGGGCGAAAAGAGTGGTTTTAAAACAACTGTACTGGTTGAGAAAAAAGCCGAAATATGATATAAATTAGGTGTATTTTTGTTTTGATTATTGGTGACCTTAGAATGTTTATTTAAAAATTATATTTGAAAGGGTGGCGTTATGTTAACTGATGTTGAAATTGCACAAAGTGCAAAGATGAAACCAATTAGTGAGATTGCTAAAAAGGTTGGTTTAGAAGATGATGATTTAGAATTATATGGTAAGTATAAAGCCAAGATTGCACTTGAGGCGATTAATCGGCTGGAAAACAATCCTGATGGAAAATTGATCTTGGTTACTGCAATTAATCCTACTCCAGCTGGGGAAGGTAAGACGACAACGATGATCGGATTGTCTCAAGCCTTAAATAAGTTAGGAAAAAAATCAGTTGTGGCAATGAGAGAACCATCTTTAGGGCCATGTTTTGGGATCAAAGGTGGAGCTGCCGGTGGAGGATATGCACAAGTAGTTCCAATGGAAGATATTAATTTACATTTTACTGGTGATATCCATGCAATCACTGCTGCTAATAATCTTATTGCGGCAATGCTTGATAACTCTATTCATCAGGGAAATCCTCTAAATATCGATGTACGTAATATTGTTTGGAGAAGAGTTGTTGATTTAAATGATCGCGCTTTACGTAATACTATCTGTGGTCTTGGCGGAAAAGTCAATGGAATGCCTCGAGAAGACGGTTTTGATATTACTGTCGCTAGTGAAGTAATGGCAATTTTATGTTTGGCAACGAGCCTTGAAGATTTAAAAGAACGAGCAGGTAAAATGATCGTTGCTTATGACTATGCTGGAAATCCAGTCACAGTAAATGATATTGAAGCAACTGGTGCAGTTACTTTATTATTAAAAGACGCAATTAAACCAAACTTAGTACAAACATTAGATCATACGCCGGTCTTTGTTCATGGGGGACCGTTTGCTAATATTGCTCATGGATGTAACTCAGTGATGGCAACTAAATTAGCTATTAAATTAGGTGATTATGCAATTACAGAAGCAGGATTTGGTGCTGATTTAGGAGCAGAAAAATTCTTAGATATAAAATGTCGTCAAGCTAATCTTGATCCTCAAGCAGTTGTGATCGTTGCAACTGTTAGAGCGCTAAAAATGCATGGTGGTGTTGATAAAAAAGAGTTAGGCACAGAAAATCTTGAAGCTTTAGCAAAAGGAATTAAAAATTTAGAAAAACATATTGAAAATATTGCGAAATATAACCTGCCTTCAGTGGTAGCAATCAATGCTTTTCCAACTGATAGTGAAGCAGAGTTGCAATTATTAAAAGATACATGTAATAAAATGGGTGTTGATGTAGCTATTTCTAAAGTATGGGAAAAAGGTGCTGATGGGGGAATCGAGCTTGCTGAAAAACTATTAGAAATCTTAGATACTAAAGAAGCTAATTATCAACCATTATATGATTTAAATTTATCAATCAAAGAAAAAATTGAAACTATCGCGAAAGAAATCTATGGTGCTGACGGAGTAGCGTTTGATAAAAAAGTATTAACAAAGATGAAAAAGTACGAAGCACAAGGATTAGCTGATTTACCAATCTGTGTAGCTAAGACCCAATACTCTTTATCTGATCAACCGACGCTGCTTGGTCGCCCTAGCGGATTTACGATTAAGATTAATGATCTTATCCCATCTGCTGGAGCAGGATTTTTAGTAGCTATCTCTGGAAGTATTATGAGAATGCCAGGATTACCAAAACGTCCGGCAGCGGTTAATATGGACATTGATAAAGATGGTAAGATAGTAGGCTTATTCTAAAAGTGACTCATTGTCACTTTTAGTGGTTTAAAAAGAAAGGAAGAAATTATGAAAGTAGCAATTATTATGGGTTCTACAAGCGATTTAAGTAAGGTTGAACCAGCAATTGGAATTTTGAAAGACTATGGTGTTGAAGTAAATGTAAGATGTCTTTCAGCTCATCGGGCACATTT
>ERZ506750.137-NODE-137-length-51183-cov-7.590342_pt1 | contig 51183 bp, 44 predicted proteins | sample MGYA00513186_ERZ506750 | MGnify/ENA metagenome assembly ERZ506750
TCAAGAAATATTTGTGTCCATGCGCTTAGCGTGGGGAAATGGAGAAAAGTATGAACTCTTTTAAATGGATTGATGGAAGAAGAATATCTAACGAATGTATTGAAGGAAAAATAACTATATAAAAAGAGTTAACAGATACAAATAAAATGACTAATTTTGATAGAAATAGAATTATGTATTCACAAAACTTTTTAGATACATATACAATTTCTATTAATGAAATACAAATTAAGAAAAAACAGATCTAAATAAAATATAAATTTGATAGTATATCTAGATACATAAAAAATAGGGTTATTGATGAAGACTTTACATCTTCCAACCCTACATTATTTTAAAGCGCCAACCTATCATATGGATTTTTTAAGTAATTATATTCATTTTTTTTCATTGTGCTCTTTCATAGCAATATAATGATTTAAATTTTTAATTTTATCATTCAATATTGAAATCTTTACTGTTTGAGAAAACACAATAATTAATAAGAAGAAACTAATTAATGCAAATACAAAATTTGAAGTGCTCATAAATCCCAAAGTCTGTGCTATTTTGGTTATGAATGGCAAGAACAAACTCATAATTATCAATAACAAGCACAGCATAATCCAAATAACTGCATCTTGTATATTCAATTGAGATTTCCTTATTTTAGATATGACAAAAAGGAAAGTAATTACTGATACTATTATTAATAAAATTTGTAAAGTTGTTGTCATTTTTATTACCTCTTTCTAAACGATTGAATAAATAATATGGATACACACATTTCTAGCATATATTTCATAGATCTTATTGGATTTAAATAACTTTCCCCAAACTCGCGATCCCTCATTTCAACCTGAACCTCTCTAATCTTATATCCTCTTTTAATCATACATGCAAGCATATCTGGTTCTGGTGGATAATTCATACTATTTGCAAAATCATTAAATACCCGACTAGAGAACATTCTCATCCCAGAAGTAGGATCGTTAATTCTTTTTCCTGTGACAACTTTAATTAAAAATGAAATCAATCGGCTTCCTATCATTCTAGATGAATATGGTTTTTTTTCAGTAACAAACCTAGAACCAATAACTATATCATATCCATTTTCTAACTCTTTTGCCATAATATCTATATATTCGGCCATATGTTGACCATCTCCGTCAAATTGAATAAGTGCATCATAAGCATTTTCTAAGGCATATTTAAATCCTACTTGTACTCCACTTGTCAGCCCATAATTTATAGGTAGATGTAAAACATTAAATCTATTTTTTTTACAGACTTCATATGTCTTATCTTTAGAACAATCATCGATTATAATATAATCATTATTTGTATTACGCTTAATATCTTCAATTGTTTTTACAATATTTTCTTCTTCATTGTAGGCTGGAACAACTATCAATACTTTCATCATATACTATCTCCATTATTTTTAATAACAAATACTTCTATTATTCATTATTTTTATTTACATAATCCAGAAAATCTTCATACTTTCTTATATAATCACTTTCATCATAATATTCAGATGCTAAAACCATTAATACAGCATCATCACTAAAATCATACATTTCTCTCCACATATCATGTGCTACATACAATCCTTCATAAGGTGTTTCTAGCGTAACATTTTTTTTCTCATACCCATTATCTAGTAAAATTTTACAACTGCCATGTATACAAATTAAAATTTGTTTTAAATTTTTATGTGCATGAAATCCTCTACGTACCCCCATCTTTGTATCGTACATATAATATACACGTTTTATTTGAAACGGAATATCTTTAAGTTCTTCTAATGATACTAATTGACCTCTATCATCACCATGTTGTTGAAATGCATATTTAATCACTTCCATTTTAATTCCTCCATCTGTTTAAAATAGTTGAAAAAATCAAAATTATAACTATATCTATGTATTTTATTGATAAAGCTACCTTATTTGACTTAGTTCCGTATTTCTCTATTCGATAATTTAAAGCTCTTTTTGTTAAAAAAAATAATTGTTTTTTTTCATCCTTCAAAGCATTCCTAAAAATCTTGGTATAATCCTCATCCAACAATTTATTTCTATTTTTTAATGAAGATACGCCACTTATATCATATCCTATAGTAACCCTATTTAATGGTGAAATAGTTATATTATTTGACAGCATTTTTATAAAAAAAGGTAAATCTTCACATAATTTATATCTTTCATCAAAATATCCATATTTTTCAAAAAGTTCACGTTTATAATATGTTGTTGCCCCTCCTATAAAATTCCCATAAAGCAAAATTGAATTTAATGCTTTTCTACAACTATTTAATTTTTTCATCTCATAAAGTTTAGGAAGCTTTCTTTCAGCATTACCAAGTTCTTTTCTTCTTGCTGTACAGAGCATACAGTCATTATTATTAAAATAGTTGACTATATCAGTTACCACATTTTGGTCAATGAACTTGTCCCCACACGATAATGGACAAATTATTTCACCATTAGACATCTTAATTATATTATTAAAATGTTTTACTGTTCCTACATTGTTATTATTATGAATCAATTTATATCTATCAAATCTTCTCGAACACCTATCTTCATAAAAAGAAAAATACAACTCTTTATAATTATCTGATCCATCATCACTTACTATTAATTCAATATTTTGATATTTTTGACTAATAACTGAGTTGATAGTTGCTTCTAAGCCAGAAAAATTTTTATAAACCATAACCACGACTGTAACTAGCATATCATTTCCCATATATTAACCTTCCCTTGATAGTATATCTAACCATTTTGATTTAACGATAGACGCTGAATAATTATTAATGAAATCATCAAATGCAGCATTACTCATTTTTTTCAGACAATCCGGATTTTGCATTGCTATAACCGCATTAACATACATATCATTCGTCTCGCAAATTATCCCGTTTTCTTTATCGGCTATTATTTCACTTGTAGCATCACCCCAATTAGTCGTAATTGTCGGTATCGCATTTGCTTTTGCTTCTATAATTACTAATGGATACCCCTCTATATCAGAGGTAAGTAGCAGGGCATCATATTCTTTGTATATATTTTTATTTGTGCAAAAACCTTTCAAAATAACTTTATCATTTAATCCTTTTTGTATTATATTTTCTTGAAGCTCCTGTTTTAATGGTCCATTTCCGTATATATCAATGTTAAAAGGTACATTCCGATGTTTAAGTAATTCCGCTATATCTAAAAGTCTAAATAAATTTTTCTCGTAAGACAATCTTCCAAGAAATAAATATTTGTTTGTAGGAAACACATCTTGTTTTCGATTAATATCTGAATTATCAAGAAAATTATATATATAGTCTACATTAGTATATTGATTTATCGCTTTATTTTTATCAGATTTACTGCGGAATAATATCAATTGAGGTTTACTCATTAATTTGACTTGTAATTTTGAAATAAATCTATCACCCCAAAAAAATTCATATTTTGTATGTATTTCTAATATAAACTTAATTTTATTACTTACAAAAATACCCGCAGACGGTGATGATACAATACACTTATTTGTATTAATTATCTTTTTTGTTTTGCTACGTGCAATCTTTATGAAGCAAAAATAGTATATCACCTTATATATTGATTTTATGACATTTATTATATCATACGCTTTAATATACTTAACAATTTCTACAAACATTAAATCATTATTAAAATTTGATATATTTATAATATTAAATCCTTCAAATAATTTTTTATTAACTTCGTCAGTATCAAATATAGATATGATCACTACATCATAATAATCCTTTAACATATTTGCTAATCTCATATAATATGTAACTAATCCACCACTAGTAGATGACGGTATTCTATCAAATACTATAAATAATTTTTCCATGATTTTACGTGCGATCTCCTCTTATAATTGCGTACCATTCTAAATCGTAATATTCACTATACATATATAAATGTTGTTTAAAAGTTCCTTCATGTTTAAATCCAATTTTTTTATAAAATTTAATTGCCCGCTCATTTTTACTTAATACATTTAAATAAATCTTATTGAGATTTAATTCATTAAATCCATAATTAATAATAAGATTACTTGCCAACATATTAATTCCTTTTCCACGAGCTATTCTTCTTGTGCTAATTGCATATTCTGCATTCCTATTCTTGTTATCAATATTTTTCAGTGAAATAGTTCCTAAATATTCATCGTTTGAATTATCTACAATGGCAAAATGTTTATTATCATCATTAAATGAATTTAATATAAAATTTTCAGCTTTTACTTCATCAACTGCTAAAAAATCATTTTGAAAGATTAACTTTGTCTCAGTATCATGCATCCACTCCAACATATACGGTATATCTTTTAATTCCAATCTTCTAAGTACAATCATTCTTCTTCTCCAAATTCATTCAAGACAGTTATTACATAATTAATTTCATCATCATTCATACCATAATACATCGGAATACTTAATACAGTTCGACTTATTTCTTCTGCAATCGGTAACGCTCCCTCATTAATATTTAAGTCAAAATATGCTCTTTGAAGATGTATAGGAATAGGATAATGTTTAACTGTTCCAATTCCTTTAGTATTTAAGTAACACTCTAATTTATCTCTTTTATCACATCTAATAACAAAAACATGATATATGTGATCAAATTCTTCATTTTCATGTAATGGTAATTTTATTAATGGATTTTTAATTCCTTCAAAATATCTATGAGCTATTTTTTTTCTCTCAATATTCCATTTATCTAAATATGGTAATTTACATCGCAAGAATGCAGCTTGCATTTCATCTAGTCTACTATTATTACCCTTATATATATGATGATATTTATAATCTGATCCATAGTTACCTAGAGCTCTTACTTTATCTGCTATATCCTTATTATTAGTGACAACACATCCTCCATCACCTAGAGCCCCGAGATTTTTTCCTGGATAAAAACTAAATGCTGAAGCATCAGATAAAGTTCCCACCCTTTTTCCTTTATACATGGTGCCGTGTGCTTGTGCAGCATCCTCAATTACATACAAATTGTATTTCTTAGCAATTTTATTAATTTCATCCATGTCAGCAGGTCTACCTTGTAAGTGAACAGCAATTATAGCTTTTGTTTTTTTACTTATTTTTTTCTCAATTAATTGCGTGTCTATATTATAAGTATCTATTTCTGGTTCAACAAATATTGGATCAGCATCAACATATGAAACAGCTAATGCAGTCGCAATATATGTATTTGATGGGACAATTACTTCATCTCCGGCTTTAATATTCAATGCTTTCAGTATTAAAAATAATCCATCTAAACCATTCCCAACACCTATGCAATAGTTTGCACCGCAATATTCTGCAAACTCTTTTTCAAATAATTCACATTCTTTTCCTTGAATAAAATAATTGCTATTCACTACTCTATTGTAAGCGTCATCTAATTCTTTTCTTATTTCTTTATGCATACAATCAAACCTTGCAAATGGTATATTCATAAACAATCCTCCCTATATTTTTAATTTATAATATTACCTACATTTATACTAAAAACCATTTTTTTATCATTTTTAAATAAAATCTTAAATACTCATTATTTCTATAAAATACCATTAATAAAATTGAATATATCACTAATACAATAATTCCTTTTACTATTAAGTTAATAAAAACCTGTGAAATTGTTACAACACTAGTTACCGCTGTTGTAACAATACCTGTAAATAACAAAAATACTACCTTTTTTAAATAATCTACAAAATATTTTTTAGATGATTTATCAAAAACATATTTATATACTGTATAGGGTCTATTCCATCCAAGAACCATTAACGTACTAATCATAGTTCCTAATAGCACTCCATTAAACCCTATAACATAACTTAAAAATATTGAAATAACTAAATTACTTATTGCGTGCAAGATAGAAATATATCTATCTTGCGTATATATTCCTGCTGCCTCTTTTACTGTATCTAATGGGTATCTAATTCCTGTAATATAAAAATTAATACATATAATAAATAATGATTCTATTGGTAAAAGATAGTCTGCTCCTACCCACATTTTAATGAAATCATTCATTAAAACAAAGAAGCAAATACTTACAAATCCAAAAACTAAAAAGCCTAAAAAATTCAAAATATTGAATGTATTTTCTACTTTTTCTTTATCATCACAAACCGTTAGATTACCAAAACTCGAGGTGACTCCATTAAATATACTATATAACAAAGTGTTAACCATAGAAGTTAAAGATAAATAATTCGTATATAATCCTGCTTTTACCATTCCGAATATAGAAGAAATAATAATATTATCAGTAGAAGAAACAAGGCAATTTCCTATTTTATGAAAAAATATTGCTTTAATATTTACTTTTATTTCATCCAAAACCTCCCCATTCAGTTTATTTTTATTTTTGAAATCAACATGTCTATATTCATTACTAATAAATCTGTTAATAAACACTCTTTGCAAGAGTGTAATAAAAATTTTACTTAATAAATAAAAGATAAAATTTTTATAAATAACCAATACAATCAACTGACTCACATTAATAAATAAGTCAGCTAAAAAATTGATTTTTGTTAATTTATAATTTCTTTGATCTGCGAGTATAAGCGTATCTTTGTATGATATAAAATAAACACTAACTGTATTAAATAGATATAATAAGTAGATAATTATTGTATTATCTATTTTATTTCCTTTCATAATATGGCCTAAAAAGGGAATAAGGCATATCCCAAATATTGTTATAACCACACCTATATAGGAATACATTTTCTTATAGAAGCTCATTAATTTTGATACTTCATCATAATCATTATTTGCTAAAGGCTTATATAAACTATAACTAATCGCAGTTCCTAATCCTAGATCTGCAATTGATAAAATTGTAAATATTTGATCAAATAATCCACTTACTCCTAAATACTGTTGCCCTAATATTTTTATAAATACAGTTCTAACAACAAAATTTAATACTGTACGTGATAACAAAATAAAAAGGTTTGAACCAACATTTAAAATTGATAATTTTGTTCTATCCACACACATCACTTCCTTGTCTTTGGTATAAACTGCTAGCTTTTATATACCTAAAATGTCATCCAATTCCCTATAATCCTTTTATTATAATTATTAGCTATGGAGAAAATACAATTTAATACTATTATTTGATTTCATATTAGGCATATAAAAGCTAATAGAAATACAATATTTTTATTAGCTTTTTATTTTTTATTAGTAGTCATTTAAAATATAATTTATAAAAGAAACAAATCATAATAGTGCATCTAACTTATCTAAAATACAAATACTTATTTATCAATATATATTCATTTTATTTATACAATACTTTTAAATTTGTAAATTTTGTCACAATAGTACTATTTAATAAAATAACGTCAACGATTATTGAATAATCACCTGCACTTGATGGTGTCCATGTTATGCTGTTGCCTGTACTGTTATCAGCTATCACGCCCCATGATTCCCAGTTGTTTTTTTGCCATACATATTTGTATTTTACACCTTGCGTGTCTCCGCTCACGTCCGCTGTGATTTTTACTGGTGTTCCCGCTGTTGTACTGCTGGTACTCAATTTCACTCCATTATACACCATTTCAGATTTCTTAACACATATCTTTGTCTTTTTTGAAAACGTATATCCATTTAAATCAGTTACATCGACAATTATTGAATAATCACCTGCGCTTGATGGTGTCCATGTTATGCTGTTGCTTGTACTGTTATCAGCTATCACACCCCATGATTCCCAGTTGTTTTTTTGCCATACATATTTGTATCTTAACCCACTTATTTCTCCTATAACATTTGCAGTAATTTTGACACTGCTATTAACATCAATACTTGATGCACTCAAATCTACACTCTCATATGACCATTTAAGTGCTTCTGCAGCGGTATAACTAAATGATTTTGTAATTGTATCACCATTTTTATCAACATCTACTAATATTTCATAAGTTCCTGCTGTTTCAGGAACCCAACTACAGTAGTTATTATTATCTAGATCTTTGATAATCCCCCATGAACTCCAATTGTCCTTCTTCCACACAAGTTTATATTTTAAATTTTCAATATTTTCTGAATAGTGTATCTTAAAAGTTACTTCTTTACCTTCAAATCCTTGAAAATTATCACTAGCCTCTAAACTAATATTGTTTATTGAAAATACACTTGAATATTGCTTACTTCCATCATTTATTATTTTTATATTACTATTATTTAAAATATAACCATAGTCATTCTGAAAATTATAATCTGTTTGTTTAATTATTGATTGTCTTGAAGCATCTATCGCAGAATCACTTTGCACTTTATAATGATTATTTTCAATTCCATTACCTAATATTATAAATGGATAATTACTAGCTGATTGTCCTTTGGACTGGCTCGTGTTAGTTGTGTATAATATTTGTGAACTATACGGTTCATTGATAACATTCATGTTAGTATGGTCATTGTTATACACATCTTTTATTGCTATCGTATACTGCATTGCATCTTTATTTTTATAATAATTGTCAAACAACCACGCATAGCTAGCTGCTTTTTCACCCCAATATGGATCAGAAGCATATTGAACATTCACACCACTAGCTTTATCACCTAAATGTGATCCATTGTATCGCCAGTCTCTAGGATAACAATACCCTCTTGAGATAAAATAACCACCATGGTACATAATACTATCCCCAGGATCATTATAACCATTAGAACCCCAAAATGGATTATTATCGGTAGCCCCGTGTCCAAATAAATTATTTTTTTTCATAGCAATATTACTATTTCCCCACGCACTTTCATTAATTGCCACGCCTAACATTAAAAGTGCATTTGAACCATATTTATTTTGACTTTGGATAAATGCGTTTCCTGTGCCTTGTAGTTTAGATGTACTACCAGTATTCAATTTAATAAATTCGTTTATTTGACTTCCTGAATAATTTGTTAAACTTCTATGTGGTAAATATTGAAAATAATTATAATACGGTTGATTAGCATTTACAGCATTAGATCTTACATTATTTTTATAATCATTTATCATTGTTCTATAACCGTTTCGTCCATAACTATAAAAATAATGACCATCATAACTATAATATAATCCATCTGGTAGACCAATTTTACCTACATTGATCTTTGATGAATATGAGGAGTTATTCAAATTGTTCGATATTTCATGGTATATTGTTCCATTACTTACTTCATACTTACTTAATGTCTGTACTGCAGAATCCGAATATGATAATAATTGTACTTCTGATGAATTTACCCAGCCAATAACCCCTGAAAGCATAAATTTAATTTTACTTTTGTCAGAATTATACCCTAAAAACGCTGCATCTGCTGCATAAGTACCATTCGTGTACCCAGATTTATTTGTTCCATCTTCCACATATGTAGTATTTGAATTCGATGATTTTGTCCTAAAATTAACAACGCCTTCACTTAAATCAACACTTCTTTGTTTAGTTATAACATATCCAGACGAATTGTAATCATTCTCATTTAATTCTACAATACTCCCATCATCTAAAACCTTAGTTGTTGGAGAATAGTTAGTCTCGTCACTTATATTATTAGCCGCATTTAATTTAAGACCATCCGTAAATCCTAGCATAAAAGTAAATGCTATTATTATTGATACTGTTTTTTTTGTTATTTTCCTTAATTTCATCCTATACCACCTTTTATTTATTTGAGCATAAGCTCACTCTTATAAATCTATATACTTTATTTAAATAATATCGTGATGAAAACAATAATAGAATTCCATCTTTTATTAGTCTAATATACTTCTTTTCTTCTATATCGTTCAGCGCCTTATTAAAATAAATATTTGCTTGTAAATATTTATCAGAATCTTTCTTATTATTATGCTTCTTTACATAATTATGAGCATCATCAATGCTTGCTACTAATCCTTTTGAATACTGTGATGTAATATATCTTGCAAAGAGGTATTGTTCAAATAAATTTGATCTCGACACACTATTCTTAGTCATTCTGTAGTTTAAAACAGCAATATTAATATTAGAAATCCTATATCCTTCTAATATTGCCCTTAAAGTAAAATCATAATCTTCACATAAAGGCATATTTCTATATCCATTTAATGTTTCAAAAACTTCTTTTTTTCCAAACCATGTCGGGTGTGATATTACTTGATTATATTTAATGCATTTTTTTATTTTCTCAAAATCAGTTGGAAGCTTCTTTATTGAATATATTGCATTTCCTTTCTCATCTATCATTTTAGAAATACCACCAACTAAATCATAATCATTACTTTCTAAATATTCTTTTTGCACCTCTAACCGGTTGTTAAATGATATATCATCAGCATCCATTCTACATATATAACGACCCTTTGTTAAAGTTAATCCTTTATTTAATGTTTTTGTTAAACCCATATTTTTTTCATTGATAAAAAAACGTATACGATTATCTATTTTTGCATACTTATTTATTAATTTAATATGTTCACTATTTTCGGGATTATCGAGAATTATTATGAACTCAAAATCTTTGTATGATTGATTTAAAATAGATTCTATAGATTGCTTTAAAAAAGATTGCTCTTCTTTATAAGTTGCCATTATAACTGATGTTTCTATCATTTTGCACCTCACTAATTCTTTGTAATAATATCATAATTATTCTTATGTAACAATGAAAATCAAAATCCATAATAAATAATCCATTAATCTGGTTTATAAAAATCCACAACATTGTCCTTTGTCTTCTCTATTTTTAATTTATAAGCATTATAATCCTTTGCCATGTGGCCAATATCCCATGCAGTATAACCTAATTTAGATAACTCATAAACAAGCACTTTAGATGTCGGTCCTAAAATAAAGCATAAAGTCTTATCCTTGCTATAGGTTTTAGATTTGGAAAATAATTCATCATAACTATCAAAAGCATTTTTAGAAGGTCCATACACAATTTCTTTACTTTTGGCTAATTCAAAAATATCAAATTGAATATTATCTAATACATTTTTACCCACGAAAAGAACAATTTCTTTATCTTTAAACAAGCTTTTTAATTTTTTATAATAATCATCCAAATCAATATTGTAAATCATATACATTTGATTAAACCCTGCTGCTATATATTTTCTATCATTATTACAATAATTTAATAAAAACTCTCTATATTGTTTTGCATTGACCATATAAAACCTTCTATTAAATTCATTTAAATTTTTAGTAGAATGAAAGTAATTATAGTTGATCCCCACATAACACTTGTCACTGTTACTCTTTAATATCTCAAACATTTTCTCAGATAAAATTCTATCAAATTTTTGAAAAGCAATTGATTGTCCCTGCATTAACAATATTTCTCCATCACCAAATCTACAAAAACTTTTAGGTTTATGTAACAATATATCTATTGTTTCTTCAGCGCTTATAACATCTAATTTAGCAGCACTTTCTAAGTTATCCATTATTTCATATTTGTAAACATCTTCCACTCTTATCAACGCCTCATATAATGTTTCCTTTTCTCTATCTTCTATTGAATATTTAAAAAGGTATATTATGTTTTTTATTACATTTTTAATTATTTTAACCATTAATTAATCCTCACTCTCTATAACGAACCTTTTCCATAAACAACACTTTTAACAGTTTTATACATAATTGTAAAATCTAACCATATTGACCAATTATGATAATAATAGTCATCTAATTTACACCGATAACTAAACTCCACATCACTTCGACCATTAGCTTGCCACATCCCTGTAACACCAGGTTTTAATTTAATAATTGAATCATAATATTGACCCATATCCTCTTTTTCACGTGGTAAGTATGGTCTTGGCCCTATAAAACTCATTTCACCCTTTAATACATTTACAAATTGTGGCCACTCGTCTAACGATGTTTTCCTTAAAAAATGTCCAACAGGAGTAATCCGAGGATCATCTTTTAATTTTTTGTTAGTTAAATACTCTTCTTTTATTTTAGGATCCTCTTCCATCATTCTTTCAAGCTCAGCTTCGGCATTAGGTATCATTGATCTAAATTTATATATTTTAATCAACTTTCCATTTTTCCCAATCCGCTCTTGTGAAAACATGATATTGTCATGGTCACCGCTCTTAACATATTTATATTTCACATAAGCCATTAATGGCAGTAAAGTCATCACCCCTGCTATACCAGCTAATATATCAATAAGTCTCTTAATAAACTTATCTAATAATCCAATTTCATCATTTGAAGTTGCGATTAGTAGCTGTCCATCAAAATCTTGAACTTCTGAAGAAAACGTCATTGTTCCATTCACATCTGGTAAATACTTAACTGAATCAACTTTACCATATATATCGCTCATTACCTTATCAATTACTTGCTGATCTGCTTCTGGTATTGCAATAATGATTTGTTCAATACCTAGGTTTTCTATTGCTTCATCAATTTTATCATATTCATATATAGGACTATGCTTAATAATATTTTCTTGTTCAAATCTAAATAATTCATTTGTTTTATTTACATCAACATATCCCATTATATTAGTTAAAGCAAATCTATTATTATTTGATATTTTTCCTAATCTTGCTGCCTCGTATCCGGTACCAATAACTAATGTTTTCCTCGCAAATTGTTCTCTAAACGCAATTCTAAGAAATCTAGATGCTAATAAACTAATCAAAAACATTGATATCGCCATAAGCGTTAAATGCATTTTTCTTTCGTAACCTGTAGATTGGGGTACTAAAACTAATAAAGCTATGTAAAAACAAAAACTTGATTTGACAAGCTGTTGAATTTCATTCCATATTAAACAAGTATTTAATGAATAATGTCCGTAAATAAATAAAAATAAAAAATATAGCGTTCCTGATCCCACTATTAAATCAATATCCATATGAAAATATAAGCATATAAAATAATACATCACAACCTCAATCATAAATAACATGATTGGCATTATTTTTCTATTCATAATTCCACCTCGACATTCATAGAACAATTATACCTTAATACAACTATTATTTCTATCTTTTATCAGTTTAAACAACTAATAAGATTGTTTAAACTGATAAATATTGTATAATAATTATATACTTTATAGGAGGTTGTCCATGAAATTCTTTTATACGGGATTAAATAAATTTATGTGGAATCACCCATTTATCAAATCTTGTACTCATTTTACTTCAAGATTTTGTCCATACATGGTTGCTATTTTTTATATGCTCTTTTTATTAAAAATATATTTAGATCGACCACACAACCTATTAGGTTTAGCGGCAGAACCAATAGCAGTATTTGCAATTACCGCTATTTTAAGAATTGTAATTGATAGAAAACGCCCCTCTGAAAAATATGATTTGACACCAATTGACGGCAGTAAAAAAACGGGTCATTCATTTCCAAGTATTCATGTTGCTATGTCAATATCAATTGCTTTAGCTGTTTTACACTTTGGTCCTAATATGGGATTGCTATTAAGTACCCTTGCAATAGCTATCTCATTATGTAGACTTTTATCAGGTGTTCACTACTTAACTGATATTCTTGCAAGTATTGCTATTGCTTTTATAGTTAATTTAATTTAATAACTTTTTAATCACAAGATAAAAAATATTCTTGTGATTTTTATTAAATAATACTGGGTGGGATTAAAGGATGCATATAGTAATAGTAAAATATCCAACATGTAATTAAGAATTAGAAAACAATATATCTATTTTCCAAGGTTCAAAACTAAAATTAAAAATAGTGATGAGTATAAAAGGTAGATAATTTTGATATTAAACATTTAACTAAATAATTTAGAAAAAGACTCGACTTCACTTCAAAAGTACGAGTCTTTAATATATTCTTTATAACTCATTAGATCTTCTAGCAAAAGTAAAGTTACCACTCGATACTGAAGAAATCTTAACTACATCACCAGTTTGAGGTGCATGGATATATTGACCATTACCAATGTAAATACCAACATGACCTGACTTCCATAAAATATCTCCTGGTAAAGCTTGTGATACACTTATTTGAGTACCATAACTCTTTAATTCACCTGTTGTTCGAGGAATACTAATTCCTACTTGAGCATAGCACCACTTAACAAGCCCAGAACAATCAAATGTGTTGGGACCATTTCCTCCCCAAACATATGGGCATCCTAATCTCGAATGCGCTGCATCAACGATACGGTCACGTATCGTAATTGTAACATCTACAAAAGCCACACCACCTCTATCAAATGCGGAGTTTCTAGGAACAAGTTTAATTTCAATTGCTTCTGATTGAATCCTTCCCCCTATCGTACCTGCTGTTTCTCCATTCTTTGCCCAACCTAACCAACCCATATTGGAAACATGCATTCTATAATAGATATCAAAAAAATCAGACATTGTTCTTGATAAACTAATTTCAATTGCCTCAATAGGTTTATTTTGACCTTCAGTTCCCGCTCTTTCATTGCTAGAGACCCAATTCTGCCAACCCACATCAGAAACATGAGTTCGATATGTTAATCCACTATTACCATCAAAATCACTTAATTTAATTTTAACAGCTTCCATTCTCTTTTTTTGATTAGTAGTTCCTGCCATCTTACCTTCATCTGCATAACTCATCCATCCCATATCTTGCACATGAGAGCTATATGTTAATGTTGGTTTTGTTAGTGATGGTAATCCCTCTGTTGAAATTTGACTTCCTTTAATAACTAATTTAATTTGAATCGCTTCTGTTCGAAGTGCAAGACCTATCGATCCTGCAATCTCTCCATTCTTTGCCCAGCCTAGCCAACCCCTATATGGCACGTGTACCCGATAATAAATATCATACATATCTTTGTACTCATTTGTAAGCTCCGCTTGAAACGCTTGTATAGCTATTGCTTTATCTGTAGTGCCTGCTTGAGCTCCTGATGTAACCCATGCTTGCCACCCAACATCAGCTATATGAGCACGATATCTTACCATACTTTTATCATTTTCTTTAAGATTTAAAATTAACGCCTCTAGTCGCTTACTTTGATTTACAGTTCCTGCAATTTCATTATCATGGACTGTATCTAACCAACCTTTATCTTCAACATGAGCTTGATAATTTATTGCTGGTAACTCCATTGCACTTAATGAAAGGGGTGAAGTAAAAATGCCTAATGTAAAAACTAGCGTCGTGCATGTAAGCATTACTACCACAAATAACTTTAAAAATTTTTTCATAAAACTTTTCTCTGTATATTAGAATCTAATCTGTTATCATCAAATCATTAACAAAAAATTCAATATACTTTTCCTTTCCTGATTTTTATTTAGAATTGTTAAAGTGAATCTATATTTTAAACCAATCCGTACATAATTTAGCTTTTTTCACAACCTACTTTTCTATTATCAAAATATAGTTTTATTAAATATATAGAAATTTTAATAAATAATTTTTAAATCAATAAAATATTATATAAAAAAATAGAAGAGCCAAAAACTTAACTCTCCTACTTCTTCCATATAACTAATATTAATATTTTGAATACTAATATAACCAATTAAAATATTTAACATACAAAAAACAGTTAAATACTCCAATCCAATTTTAAATAAAGACAATATTATCTTTATAAAACTATACTTGCACTCATGTCACAGATAGTTTTTCGAGCATTCTCTCCTATAATGCTTACGAAATAATTTATGGTTATACAATAAGAAAGCTATTGACTATTAAAATTAATAAGAAAAATGTTATAATTAATATTTCTGGTATATACTTTTCTTCACTTAACAACATTCTAAAAACTATTAATTAATTTTATAAAACTTAACGACTTTAGTACAGTATATTTAGAGTTACTCTTCTAAACAGAATTTTTTACACATTATATTTACTAAACTTTAGTAATTACAGCACTTACTAAATATTCTCTATCATTGACTTTTATTTGAGTATCATCAGTAAAGCCAAAATCATTTGATCCAATTTCAATTTTTTTTCATCATCATTAAGAAACACAGTCCCATAATATGAATTATCACCACATAGACTAATATTATATATTCCAGCCTCTAAATCCACTCCAACCTTAAATACACCATTATTTTAAAGATTTAATGTTGATCGCTCATCAACAAATAACACTGTTTCATTAGATTGATATGTCAAGCCCATATCTTCGTAATTTTCATAAAAAATAAATACTTGACCTACTTTTTATTTCTAGCAAATGCATCAACACTTGCCTCAAGATTTTCTCCATATTCTGTTGCATACCCAGCAGCTTCTAAAACTTACTTTATTTCTGAATTAGTTTTTAATTCTGAGCTGTTTGAGCCACTCGAATTATCTGATTTACTACTGCCCCCAACCATTCCAATACATAAAAATAGTACCAATACAATTTCAAATAGCTTCTTCAGATTTTCTCTCCATCGCTATATATAATTATACAATATAGTAGTGATAAATACTACTTTACAAAAAATAAATTTTATCTACATTTAAGTAAATATAGCTATTTAATATCAGTAAAATATAAAATTATAGACTTTTACAATTAATAAATACTCATTAGAAAATTTGTAGTTTTTTTAATAATCTTATGCCCACTTAACAAATTTATTTTTAGTTATACCTGCATTCTCAAGCTTTTTTTGTTCATTTTTATCTTTATTATTGCCATTAGCCTTACCATATACAATAGCTGAAGTCTCACAAAATTATGACCATTATGATTTTCAATCTTATTATCATCCTTTGAACTTATTGTAATCTTCAGATAAATACCCATATCTTTGAATCATGGTAAATAGAATATATTATCAAGATTTCATACTATAAAGCATATCTATCTAAAATATTCTTTAAATAATTTTATTAGACTCTTTTCTAGACTTTCTGAAACATATAATAAAAATCAACGCAATACTTAATTAAACTTATAAATATTCTCATCTAAAAAAGTTGAACTCTTTTGAACTTCAGCCTCAATATAAGCCTGACCATACTTTTCAATCGCTGTAGGTAAACTACTAAAAAGATTTGTACCTAAAGCTAACTTATTTCCATCTACTTTAAATCCCATAGCTGCTAACGTAGTTGGAAACATATCTAAATGACTGAACTGTCTGTTTTTTATATTATTACTCGATACTTTAGAATTAATAAAACAGTTATATGTCGTTCTAACATAATCAGCAGGAATATCTTTAGTATATTTAACCGCCATAGTATTATGATCACCAACTAAAACAATTGTTGTATTTGCAAACCAGGACTGTTCCTTACACCATGAGATAAAATTATTTACTTGTTTTGATTGACAAGCATAAATATTCTCATATCTATTTGAATAGGTATTCGGACAAAGTGAACATTTAATTCCATCGGTTGTATGGCAATCTATTGTTGCCATTGTAAAATTAAATTTTTGACCACTATTGACTAAGTTAGTTATCTCCTCCTTAGCAATTCTAAATAAGCCCTGATCATTTATTCCCCACTCGCACACTTCACCTCGTTGCACTCGTCCATCATTCTTAAGGGCTTTATAATCTACGATCTTATAGTTTCCATGTTGTTCGAACAGCTTATCAGTCCCCGCGAAAGTCGCATTACCTCCAATACAAAATTCCTGAATATAACCATTTTCCGCAAGAATATCACCAATCATTTTTGCTCCCGGCATAAATTTAGCATAATTACTCATATCATTAGCTACTTCTGATTTTAATGGCAAGCCTGATGACTGCCCTACCATTGAAGCTATCGTCCAAGTAGTTCCAGTAAACCCCAAAGCCCCTCCAGCTTTGTCAGTATTTGAAAAACTAATATTCTCATTGGCTAATTGAGTCAGCTCAGGTAAACAATTAATTTCTTTGATACCGCCATTAACAACATCCATGAACGTATTTTCATAAGACTCTAAATATATATATATTAAATTATTAGGATTCTCACCAGAAACTGCAACACTCGTTGGATCAGCATAAATAAGTTCTGGATCTCCGTCCGAAACCTCTTTCTTTACAGCAATCTTTTTCGGCTCATATATTTCCGTTTTTTGATTACTTTTGCGCAAATAGTCAAATACCCCAAAATTACTTTCTGCCATAGATAACGCACCTGCCAATAAAACAACTCCTAAAACCCATAGATGACGATTAATCACATATAAAAATCTTGGTTTCACAAATCTATTTGCCCAATATTTTCTTATCAAATAGTAAGAAATTAAAACAATTACCATTATTACCAAAGAAAAAACAAGTGATTCTAAAATCCAGCTAATAATAATACCATGATCAGTACTTGTTGTCGGAGCTAATACAGTAAACAACAACTGATCCATATCTACTTTTCCAAAAGTACGATTACACCACAATACCGAAGTACAAATCATTAACGATAAAAATAAAAAAATACTAAATATAATTATTGATACAGCTCTATGCCTTTTACTCATTACTATCACCAAATTTAATTTTAACATAATCTTTAACAATTTCTAACAAATTTCTAACACAATAATATATTCGTTTCTAAATTAGATTAAAAATTTATTTTTCTTTAAAAAAACAACACTTCACCTTATAATATAACTATGGAAAAACTATATTCAACTGGTGAATTTGCGAAAATGGCAGGTGTCACCTTAAGAACAATCAGATATTATGATAAAATCGGTCTTTTAAAACCAACAAAAATTCTTGATAACGGATATCGCCGCTATTGCAATCGTGATTTAATTACCCTTCAAAAGATCCTCTCACTAAAAGAATTAGGATTCTCACTTGAAGAAATTTATCCTCTTATTCAAGATAATAACCAGGATAACTTTAAAGAGTCGATTAAACTGCAAACCAATCTAATTGATCAGAAAATCAAACATTTAACCAATCTAAAAGATTCTTTAAAAGCAACAGAGCGTCTAATCAATAAAAAAAATATCGCCTGGGACAAAATTATTGAACTGATCCGCTTATCAACAATTGATGATAATCTTGTCACGCAATATATGAATGCTAAAAATCTTGATACACGAATCAAACTGCATGACAAATTTTCAATAAACCAGCAAGGCTGGTTTCCCTGGATTTTTGAACAAATTGATTTTTCCACCGTGTATCGTCTATTAGAGCTCGGCTGTGGAAATGGTAAATTATGGGAGAACAATACATATAATCTTCGTAATCGAGAAATCTTCTTATCAGATAATTCTGAGGGAATGATAGATGAAATTCGTCAAAAACTTGGAAATGATTATAATTATATTGTTGCAGACTGCCAAAGTATTCCTTTTAAAAATAACTACTTTGATACAATTGTTGCTAATCACATGCTTTTTTATTTAAAGGATTTAAAACAAGGTTTAACTGAAATAACTCGTGTCTTAAAGAATAATGGTACTTTTTATTGCACGACCTACAGTAAATATCATATGCAGGAAATTAGCGAACTTGCTCAAAACTTTGACTCACGTATCTCTTTATCTGATGATCCTCTTCCTGAACGTTTCGGTCTTGAAAATGGTAAAGATATTTTAAAAAGCTATTTTAATTATGTGGAATTAAAAAAATATGAAGATTATTTGTTAATAACTGAAGCCCAACCACTTATCGATTATATTCTTAGTTGTCACGGTAATCAAAACGAATACCTTGGTAATCGACTAAAAGAATTTAAAATATATATCGAAGATTTAATCAAAGAATCCCAGGGGATTAAGATCACCAAGGACTCTGGTTTATTTATTTGTACGAAGTAAAGCGACTCTTTTAGGAGTCGCTTTACTTTTTAAATTGGTTCAGGAGCCTCTAGATACCGCTCCGCATAACATGTACAGATCATTCCCGTAATGGCTGCTAATGAATATGGATGACTGGCATAGTCATTAATACTTTCATAGCGAATATAGTAATCTACATAGGGAATTTCAATATCCGAATTACAAGTAATTAAATATATTTTAGGTTTGTCATTAGTATTTCTAAATAATGTCTTTCTTTCAAAAGCTCGTTTAAAATAAGTACCGGATTCTGATAAAATAATAATCAAATTACTACTATCAGCATTATTGATATATTCAATTTGATCACTATATTTCATTGATGTATGAATAAATTTATGGCATGTTTGAAGATCATATTGTAAATTTTGGGCAACACTTTGTGATTGCATATATCCAAAGGCTGCAACATTTGAATAATTCGCAATATCAGTTACCAATTTATAAATATCTTTTTCGTTAATTGTTCTCTTTAATAATTGTAAATTTTCTATAACCCCTTCAACAAAGGATTGACCAGGAACCTCTTTTTGATAACTTTGATAATAGAATTTATTTTTGGCATACTGGTGAGCTGGCTGGTACTTTGCAATTTGACTTTTTAACTCATTATAATCTCGTAAGCAAATATCACGGCAAAACCTAGAAATACTAGAATTAGACACATAGCACTCTTTCGCTAATTCGGTTATGGAGATATCCTCCAGAGCCCGCATGTTCTCTAAAATATATTTAGCAATTCGATAATTATTAGAATTAATTAATTCGCTATTGATCGTTGATAACAAGATAATCGTTAAATTATACATACCAGTTCCACCCTTCATAAAATCTATTAATAATTCAATAGTATATCATGAACAGTTAAAATGTCTAATTTTATTTTCTAATTACTACTGTTCTTGCTAGTTTATCATGAAAAGATTGTGATAAAGGATTAAAATACGCATAAATAATTGAAGCGAGGGTTATTGCATACGCTCCATATTTAAGAATCGGAATAATCTCGGCTGTAATCAATAAGCCAATTAATTTACGGATATACGTGGCTGAAACGACAATCCCACCTTCTATTACTACTGCACCAATGATTTCTCTTAAAAACATTGTTTTTGTATCCACTTTTTGTCCATCAGTTTTAACAACTTGTAGTTTACAAATTTTCTTTCCTAAAGTTTGACCTTTCCATATATATGTCGGAACAGCAAAATAATAACAAATCCCAACAACTATAACAAACAGACCATAGATCATTCCTATTTTATAGCCATATGTTTCTAGTTGAAAAGAATATGGTTGAATATAGTCCTTACCCCTAAGAAAAAAAGTTACAGGAATAGCGACAATCATATTACTAATGTACCAGTCAATGACCATTGCTAAAAAACGCTGAAATCGCAACTTAGCAATATCGTAGCCTTTTATCTCTACTTTTCTTTTATTATCTCTTTTTTTACTCATTTTTCTTCTCCAATAAATTTTTAAAATAAAAAGAGATTTAAAATCTCTTTTTGGTGTGTAAGTTTATCTTTATCCTTGATTGTATCAACTTTTAATAAATTAGCTATTTTCTTCAGCTAATTTCTGTTTTTCCATTAATTTAAAGAATGGATAATAAAGTAGCATATCCAAAATAATTAAGATAATAACCATGATTCCCGCTTTGATATCCATACAGCCCAAGGCTGCGCCAATCGGTGCCGGAGTTGTCCATGGAGTCTCAACTACGCCCTTTCCAACAATATTTAAAGCCATACAAGTATAAGCAATAATTGTATTAATTACCGGTACAAAAATAAATGGTATCATCATTAACGGATTCAAGACCATTGGTAACCCGAAGATGATTGGCTCATTGATATTAAAAATTGCTGGTCCGATTGATAATTTACCTAATGTCTTTAACTCTACTGATTTTGAGCGTAACAAGAGAATACATAAACCTAATGTTGCACCTCCGCCACCAAGTGTAATTACATAAGACCAAAATGGTTGAGTAAAGAAATTGACAATTGGCTCACCAGCTGAAAAAGCAGTGATATTTGCCATTAAATACATTTGCATAAACGGCAGTCTGATTGGCTGCGTAATACTTGCACCATGTAAACCAAAGAACCAGAAAGTTTGAGCAATAATTGTAATTAAACAAATTCCAAGTAATGAATCTAATCCTGAAATTGCTGGTGCTAAAATCGTCATGATCAAACTAGGTAATAATTCACCACTAATATTTTGAATAATCAATGATAAGCCATAGAAGACTCCCATACAAACAAATAGTGGTAAAATTGAATCAAATGATGAAGCGATTGCTGGAGGAACTCCCTCAGGCATCTTAAAACGAATATTTTTCTTCAACATCACCCTCATTATTTCAACACAGCCGATAGAAACAATAATAGCAGTAAAAATACCTTTAGCATCTAGGTAGGTCGTAGGAATAAAACTAGCTGCCTGTGCTAATAGATCATTAGTGTTGGCCCCCTCACTAATTGCACTAGTCAATACCGCAGTTGTTGTTGGTGCACAAATCAATAAAAATACTGTGGTTGAAACAATCGCTGCATTTAATCCTGACATTTCATATCTTTTAGCCAAATGATATGCGATCGCGATAGCAACAAATAGCCCCATTAATGCCATTGTCATATTGTACGGCAGTCGCAAAGCCGTTGCATTGGCCTGAGCCCAATTATACCAGCCAATTAATAGATCACTAATTACTCCCCAATCCGGTAAACTCTTTGGCGTAAATGGTGGAGTTGAAATAATTAAACAAAAACCACCTAAAATCGATAATGGAATCGCCACTACCATACCATCACGAATTGCTGCCAAATGACGCTGGTTCCCAAGTTTATTAGCAATTGGAACTAAAGTCTTATTGGCAATCTCATTGAATTTTTCAATAAAATTCATATTTTAATTCCTCCCTTCTTTTAACCTCCCCATGATTATATAAACTCAACCAGTCTATAAACAATTATTTTGCATAATTGCGAAATAATTTCCAATATTTGGAAATCACTAATTATTTTAGTTGAATTTATGATAAAATGAAAAAATAGCTAAAAAAAGTTATTTTAAAAAATATAAATATTATTAATTATTTTACCAAAATTACCTTGACCTAATATCTTTATTGCCTTAGAATAGCCTTTGTGTAAGCTTTACTTCTTTATCCAAGATGTTTCATAAAATATGAAAATCAAGGAGAAAGATTATGAAATTAATTATTGAAGATTCAAAAGAAAAAATGAGTGAAAGTGCGATGCAAATTTTACTCGGAACAATGATGCAAGATAAGCGTGTAAATATTTCACTAACCGCTGGTCGTTCACCCGAATTATTATATAAAATGATGATTCCATATGTTAAAGATCAAGCAAAATTCGCTGATGTGCAATATTATTTATTCGATGAAGCCCCATATATTGGAAAAACAGCTAAAGAAGATGGTGAAAACTGGAAAGAAATGCAAAAAGTGTTTTTTGAACCAGCTAATATTCCTGCCGATCGAGTTCATATCACTACTATGGACAATTGGGAAACCTTTGATGAACAGATTCGTAATGCCGGAGAAATCGATGCAATGCTGATTGGGTTAGGATTTGATGGTCACTTTTGTAGTAACTGTCCTCGCTGTACACCAATGGACAGCTATACTTATGCATTAGAACGCAAAATTAAAAATGCGGTTAATCCCGCTTATGCTGATAAACCCCAACAACCGGTAACTTTAACAATGGGTCCAAAGAGTTTGATGCGAGTAAAACACCTAGTAATGATTGTCACAGGTAAAGAAAAAGCAGAAATTTTAAAGCAAATGCTTGATTCACCAATCACTGACGAATTACCAGCTACCATTTTAAAACTGCATCCTAACTTTACGGTTATTTGTGATCAAGATGCTGCTTCATTACTAGATTTAAATAACTATAAAAGATTATAACAAAACGGCCTATTGTAGTGTCCCGCCTAAAGTTAGACTGACTTTAGGCGAGCGCTGCATATTAGCCGTTTTATTTATTTTCATATTTTTTTGCACTTGAGAAGCCTTTTCCCCTAACCTCATTTACCTTATTGATAATCATAAAGGCATCAGGATCGATGTCATAAACATAATTATTTAACTGGGTCAACTCTCGATTATTTACAACTGTTAAAACTACTGGGTACTGATTATGCTTAAAACCCGTCTCACTATGAATCAGTGTAGTTCCCCGATCAAGAACACTAATAATCTTTTCATTTATCTCATTAAATTTAGCGCTAACTATTTTGACTTGCATCTGTGATTTTCCAATAACCAATACTTTATCTAAGACAACAGTATAGATCAGCACTAGCAAGATTCCATAAAAAACCATTTCTCGATTACGAATGACCATTTGTCCTAGTAAAATAATAAAATCAAAACCATACATACTTACTGAAATAGGAATACCTAATTTTTTATTTAGGATCAATGGCGGTATATCCATTCCTCCAGTACTAGCTCCACAACGAATTACTAACCCGATTGCTGTACCAATCATTAATCCCGCTAAAATAACGCATAATAATGTATCTTTACTCATCATTTCATTTTTAAAAACACCTTGAAGAATCCCTAAAATGAATGGATAGTAAAAAGAACTGATCAAAGTCGTTAAAGCAAACTTTTTCCCTAATACTTTCCACCCAATTAAAAACATACTGACATTAAAAATTGAAACAAAGACAGTTATTGAAAATCCAGTCGTCGCATTTACTAACAACGCCATCCCTGTTGTTCCACCTGTAATTAAATTATTAGGTAAAATAAACATCGTTACTCCTAAAGCATAAATTGTATTACCTAATAATATTCCGATTATATTTCTGATATCTTTCATTTTCTCACTCTTTCATCATTACTTTCAACTTTATCTATTTTAAATCATAATTGTTTTTTATACAATACAATTACTAATTAATTCTTTTAGACATCTTTTTAGTACTAAAAACTTTAATATCATTATACAATAACACTTGACCCTTACGTTACGTAATGGTTTAAGATTATGATGAAATAAAGGAGGCTTTTTAATATGAAAGGTATTGTATTAGCTGGAGGATCTGGAACAAGATTATATCCTCTAACTCAAGTAACAAGTAAACAATTATTACCAATTTATGACAAACCAATGATTTATTATCCATTAAGTATTTTGATGGAAGCTGGAATCAAAGATATCCTAATCATCTCGACACCTGATGATACTCCTCGTTTTGAAGAACTATTAGGTGACGGCAGCCAATTTGGGATTTCACTTCAATACAAAGTACAACCCTCTCCTGATGGATTAGCTCAGGCATTTATTCTTGGTGAAGAATTTATTGATGGTGAAGGATGTGCAATGGTCTTAGGGGATAATATTTTCCATGGTCATGGCTTAGGTAAACGTTTAAGAGAAGCTGCTAATAAGTTTAGTGGAGCAACCGTATTTGGATATTATGTTGATGATCCTGAGAGATTTGGGGTTGTTGAATTTGATGAAAATGGTAAAGCTGTTTCACTAGAAGAAAAACCAGCTAATCCTAAATCTAATTATGCTGTTACAGGGCTATATTTCTATGATAAAAATGTTGTTGAATTCGCTAAAAGTATTAAACCAAGTGCCCGTGGCGAATTAGAAATTACTGATTTAAATAAAATCTATCTAGATAATGGTACTTTAGATGTAACTTTATTAGGACAAGGATTTACCTGGTTAGATACAGGAACTCATGAAAGTTTAGTCGATGCAACTAACTTTGTTAAAACTGTAGAAACTCATCAAAACCGGAAGATTGCATGTCTTGAAGAAATCGCTTATAATAACGGGTGGATTTCCAAAGACCAGCTTAATACATCATATGAGTTGTATAAGAAAAACCAATATGGTAAATATTTAAAAGATGTATTAGACGGTAAATTTATAGATCAATAAGAGGTAGACAAATGAAAAAAATTGAAACTAAAATCCCTGGTGTGGTTATCATTGAGCCAGATATTCATGGTGATCACCGCGGTTATTTCATGGAAACATATTCAACAAGTAATTTTCATGAATTAGGAATTGATAATGTCTTTGTTCAAGACAACATGTCTTTTACAGCAAAAAAAGGGACTTTAAGAGGCTTGCATTTCCAAAATGATCCAATGGCCCAAGCTAAATTAGTTAGCTGTACTAAAGGAACTGTTATTGATGTCGCTGTTGATATTCGTAAAGGTTCTCCAACTTATAAACAATGGGTTGCAGTAGAGTTGAGTGAAGAAAATAAGAAGATGTTCTTTATTCCTCGAGGATTTGCTCATGGTTTCTTAACATTAACTGATAATGTTGAATTTAGATACAAAGTAGATAATTTATACTCTAAAGAACATGATCGGGGAATTCGTTACGATGATCCTTCGGTCAATGTTGATTGGGGCGGATTATTAAATGGAATTGAACCAATCTTATCAGATAAAGATAAAAATGGTCCTACATTAGATGAAAGTGATTGTAATTTTAAATTCGAAGGAGATAAATAAATGAAAATTTTAGTAACAGGTGGAGCAGGTTTCATCGGTGGAAACTTTGTTCACTATATGGTTGAAACTTATCCAGAAGATATGATCGTTAACTTAGATTTATTAACTTATGCTGGAAACTTAGAGACTTGTAAACCAGTTGAAGGTAAACCGAATTATAAATTTGTTAAAGGTGATATTGCTGACCGTGAATTCATCTTTAAGTTATTTGAAGAAGAAAAATTTGATGTTGTTGTTAACTTCGCAGCAGAATCACATGTTGATAGAAGTATTACTGATCCTGAAATCTTCGTTAAAACAAATGTTATGGGAACAACTACTTTATTAGATGCAGCTAAAGAATTTGGAGTAAAAAGATATCATCAAGTATCTACTGATGAAGTATATGGTGACCTACCTTTAGATCGACCTGATTTGTTCTTTACTGAAACAACACCATTACACACATCTAGTCCTTATAGTTCATCAAAAGCTTCTGCAGATTTATTTGTTTTAGCTTATCATCGTACTTTTGGATTACCAGTAACTATTTCTAGATGTTCAAATAACTATGGTCCATATCATTTCCCTGAAAAGTTAATTCCATTAATGATTTCAAGAGCTTTAGCTGATGAAGAATTACCAGTATATGGTAAAGGTGATAATGTTCGTGACTGGTTACATGTATACGATCACTGTGTTGCAATTGACTTAATTATTAGAAAAGGTCGTGTTGGTGAAGTTTATAATGTTGGTGGTCATAATGAAAGAACTAATTTAGAAGTTGTTCAAACTATTTTAAAAGCTTTAAATAAACCTGAATCTTTAATCAAATATGTTGAAGATCGTAAGGGGCATGATCGTCGTTATGCTATTGATCCAACTAAATTAGAAACAGAACTTGGATGGAAACCAAAATATAACTTTGATACTGGTATCCAACAAACCATTCAATGGTATTTAGATAATAAAGAATGGTGGCAAAATATTCTTTCTGGTGAATATCAAAACTATTTTGAGAAAATGTACGCTGGAAAAGTAAAATAATTGTTATTTAAATTAAAAATTGTTGAACATAAATGAGTTCAACAATTTTTTTATTATCAAATTAATTAAAATTTGAAGATTTTTGGTTCTTCTGTAAAAGAACAGATTTTTGCAGTTACATTACGAAGATAAAATACTTCTGTATTTCCATCTCCAGGCTGATACATTTTTTGCAATGATGGATAGGCTGCTAACATATGTTTTTGTGCATCAATATTATTATCAAGATAAGCAGTTGCTTCAATTCTAATCCATTTTCCATCATCCATAGCACAAATCTCTATTTGAGGATTCTCTTTAATTTGTCGCGAAACAGCTTTAACTTTACCAGTTTGGATATACAATCTATTATTATACAAATCAATTGTCCCAAATGGCCTAACCCGCGGTTTATAACCCTCAACAGTAGCTAAATAATAAGTTCCACATTTCTTCAAGAATTCATAAACTTCATTCATACCAGCTCCTCCTTATAATATATATTTTACTCCCCTCAACTCATTAGTACAATCTAATCATTATAAACTTAGTTAAATCATTATATTAGTTATAATTTTATTCTTTAATCTCTCTTACCAGCATTTATAATAAATAATTTAAAATAATTAAAATTAAAAAAGCATTCCTTTAGTTTAACTAAGAAAATGCTTTTTAATAATTTTAATAATGAATAAAAACTGGATCATTCATTCTAATCAGCTCATATAATTTTTTGGCATCCTCTTCTTGAAGATTCAAACATCCATGTGATCCTTTTACTTTATACAGATCTGGAGTCCAATTTGCCCAGTCGCTTCGATCCAAAGCATGATATCCAGTTCCTGTCCACATAATTCTAATCCAATATTTAACCGGAGTCTCGTAATCTTCGCCAACTAAAACTTTCTCTGGTTTTTTCTCTTTGATATACCATACCCCTGTACGTGTGATACGATCGTTTTTCTCAGTTGGTAATCCACTTACACAAATACAAGAATAAGCTAATTGACCATCACGATACACGTATACTCTTTGTTCAGTTAAATCAATTTCACTATAATTTTGAGTATCCCAATCATTTTCAAAGTTTTCATAATCTTTTTGATATGCCTTATTAGAATAAGTTGGTTCTAATTCCGTTGTTAAAGCTTTTTGATTCTTTTTACTTTGCTCACTGAGGTAGGCCTCAATTAATTTACTGTCCGTTTTTTCAGTAATCGCTGCTTCTACTTGTTTAACGATCTTTTCATAATCAAGGCGCCAGCCATAGTCACCACCTGAAATCTGAATCACGTTTCCATTATGAGTCGTAAAATTACGTTTCTTTCCAACTGTCTTATAGCGCAAACAAAATTCTTCAATCCACTCACTCATTGCTTCTTTATCAAGGACAACTTCACCTTTATCATTACAGCTTAACCAGTTTTTAATATCATCTGGTGTCATCGTCTCAACTTTGCCTTCTCCCATATCCCAGTTGATCCAATTTAATAGATAATTATTATACGTATTCAACATCTCTTCTAAATGCTTATCACTAATATCACTAACTGGCTGTTGATAAACTTCTGCATATTTATCTTGATCAGTTAAATCAATCTTTGTAGTTAATTTACTTATTGACGTTGTAATTAAGTTACTAAATTTTTCGAGATTTAGTTCATTTCCAATTGTTGCTTTAACCATTTTTCCACTCTTCGTTGTTTCATCGTATTCAATATGAGCATTTGTTGACTGCACAATTTGATATTCTTCATTCCCATTGATAAGCACTGAACCATTAACTATTTCACTTAATTTATTTTGATCATAAGATATTTTTAAATCAATATCATGGTTGTAACCACTAAAAATCCCTAAAATACTACGTTGACTGCGATGATTTTTATAGTCACTTTCTAGATTTTTTTCAAAATCTGCACTTAAATTAATATCTTTCCCTGCAATCGTAAGCTTTTGATTTCCCTCTGCCCCTATTTCCAAAGCATAACTTTCAATCTGGTTCTTTAATACATTTTTACTTTCTTCATAAGTCATGCTTGATACATCGATTCCATTAATAGATGTATTAGGATACCACTTATCACGATAATAAAATGAAAAAATAGCAAAGACAACAATAACTCCTATAATTACTCCACCAGTAATTTTAACACTCTTTTTTAATTTTTTTATCTTCTTAATAAACGCCAATCTACTTCTCTCCTTACAACAACAAACCTTAAATTTTATCTCATTATAGCACAAATAATATCGGTTTCAATCAATTCGCTTAATTAACAAAAAAATCAACAATCTTAAATAAATTTAACAAATTTAACATAAAAAGCCGACTATAATCGTCGGCTAACTTAATCCTTTTACATCAGCTTCAGTAAGTTTTTTACCAGCTTCAATTTTATCAATTACTTTACGAATATTTTGAATTGATTTTTTATAAGGGATTGTAATATATGTTTTCTTCCCTTTTTGCGAATATGTATCATATGAAATAGCCCCATCACCAGTTACTTGAACATTGAACATTTCCCAATTGGCCATATCATCTAACTGCATATTAACTAATGACTTGATATCATCACTTGACATATCAGTTTCAAAACTTCCCTCAACAGCTGCTAAAATATTGCTATAGTTAGTAATAATTTTCGGTGACATTGCTTTTTTCAACATTGCTTTTAATAACCGCTGCTGATTTTTACCACGATCAAAGTCTCCCGATGGTAGAGCATAACGTTCCCGAACAAAACATAATGCTTGATCACCATTTAATTCATTGACACCTTTTTTTATCTTATAATTACCATGTAATGTTGTAAATTCATACGGTGAATCTACTTCCACTCCCCCCAAGGCATCAATAATGTTTGTAATTCCACTAAAATTAGTTTTTGCATAATAATTGACTTTTAGATCTAAAAAGTCTTCTAGTGTCTGAATTGTCTCATTAATTCCATACATTGCTGAATGGGTAATTTTATCCATCTTACCATTTTTATGCAGATTGACTTGAGTATCTCTAGGAACACTAACCATCAATACTTGTTTTTCCAATGGATTGACACAAACAACAAGATTTACATCCGCACGAGAGATAGTGTTAACTGAACCATATGTATCAATACCAGTTATATAGACAATAAAAGGATTTTCAGTAACATCTGTCTTTGTTGTTACTGCTTCTAATTTTTCTTGAACTTCCATTTTATAAACAACTTTAGTTTCATCTTCAAAACTTTCGTGATTAGTTTCCAACACACCTAAATATGACTGATCAGCAACAATACAATCTACTTCACCTTTATACAGAGCATCTGCTAAATCAGCATAATCACTATAATTTTTCTTTTCAGGTTCTTTACCGATTTTTTCTTGTACTTGTGCTAAAGCATCGGTAATACTAGATACACTAGTTTTATTTTCTACTCCGATTGTTTTTCCTTTCAAATCTTCAACTTTATTAATTTTTCCTTGCTTCATTGCATATACTGCAATAACTCTAGTTTGTGTAAATGCACTTGTAATATTACTTAAAAAACTATTACCCTGTGAAGCATACACGCTTCCTACGATCAATAGAGCAGATAAAGCAACACTTACGAACTTACTAATAAAAATTCTAAAGCCTTTTCCTGTTCTTCTTTTTCTTCGTGCTCCGGATGTAATCCAAATCATTTCAAGCAATAATAATGCTATTAAAACAATTATTAAAATTGCATAATACCTAGTTGGTAACATTTTCAATACATAAATATATCCTAAGAATACGGCTGAAGCAATTAACTGTATCGTTAAAATAATTCCTTTAGATGTAAGTTTAGAAAACATTCCTTTTTTCTTTTTCTTCTTTGCCATTCTCTCACCTCACCGAACACCTTTTATAATATCATATTGATTTGTCGTAGCATAGGTTATTTTGTTGTTAAATAGAAAGAGCTTCATAATGAAGCTCTTTAGTTTCCTAGCCCTTTTAAATCCTCTTCAGAAATAGTTCCACCTTGTTCTACCGTATCAATGATCTTCTTAATTTTTTTAACTTGTTTTTGATAAGGTTTCATTACATAGACCTCTGTCCCATACATTGATGCAGTTTTCGAAGTTTTATAACCTTCACCTTCTACTTGAACATTATAAACAGTCCAATCCGACATATCGTTTAACTGCATATTCAATAACGACTTAATTTCTTTACTTGACATATCAGTTTCAAAACTTCCTTCAATCGCAGTCAAAATATTATTAAAATTAGTGATTATCTTTGGTGACATTGCTTTTTCTAACATTGCTTTTAATAATTTTTGTTGATTTTTACCACGGTCAAAATCTCCATTTGGTAAAGAATATCTTTCCCGAACAAAGCATAATGCTTTATCCCCATCCATTTGGTTTTCGCCTTTAACAATGTTGTAATTACCATGTAATGTTGTGAATTTATAATCAGAATCGATTGTTACCCCACCAAGAGCATCTACAATATTTGTCATTCCACTAAAATTAGTTCTCGCAAAATAATTAATTTCAACATCTAAGAAATCTTCAATCGTACTAATTGTTTCACTTGTTCCATAGATTCCGGTATGAGTTAATTTATCCATTTTACCATTCTTATGCAATTGAATTTCACAATCACGCGGAATACTGGTCATCAAAATTTGTTTTGTTTTAGGATTAACAGTAACAATCAAGTTTACATCACTTCGAGCTACGGTACTAACACTACCATATGTATCAATTCCAGTAACATAAATTGTAAATGGGTTTTCTGTTACATTTGTTTGTTTAGTTGTAACACTTAACTTAGATTCATATTCATATGATTTAATAATTTTTGTTTCGTCATCAAAACTATCATGATTTGCTTCCAACATCGACTTATATTCTTGTCCAACAATAATAGCATCTACTTCACCTTTATACAGAGCATCGGCCAATCCGCTATAGTCATCATATTTAACCATATCTTCTTGTTCCCCAAGATCATTTTCCATATCAGCAATTGCTTTAGTAATCGTCGTTGTATCATGTTGATAAGATACACCAAATTTCTTTCCATCAAGATCACTTAATTTAGTTGCACTATTATTTTTCATTGTAATCACTGAAACTAAATATTTTTGTGTTGTTGCTTTAGTAACGGTATTAAAAAAATCATTTCCCCTAACAACATAACTTGATGCGAACATTAATAAAATACTCATTAATAAGCTAATAATTTTTGTAACGATTGAACGCTTGCTTTTTAAACCTTGATTAATTTTCTTTTGCCCGCTCCTCATGATAAAGAAGAAAATTATAATTAATAAACCTAATGCCCCTGTCGCTGGAATCAAGTATTTTAATGGTACTAGATCCAATTGAAAGATTAAATATGTAAACAATGCGGTTGCGAATAACTGCACTGCCAAAATCAAATACTTAGAAGTAATAAATTTAATAAACTTATTGTCTTTCATATAAGCCTCCTATATTCGCACTTTTTTACCGTTAAATAATATCATAATCTGTTTTATAATACAAATTTATGTCGAAATAAATAGAAATTTTAAGAATTTTGTAAGAAATATTAATCATTCATCTATGTTTATTAATAAACATGTTATATTATGGTCTTTATGTGATAATTTTAGCCACTTTTATCATAATCCTTCTTTCTCATGAATAATCCATGTTATACTAAAAATAGGAGGAATCCAAAAATGAAAAAGATATTACTGACGATATTATCACTATTTTTATTAACCGGGTGTTTTAGTTTTCGTGAAAAGTCTAATTCTCGACCAGCAATAACTATTGATACTGACTACTTAAGCGGCGATGCGAGTTATTTATACTATTATCAGTCTTTATCATCTAAAGAAAAAGAAATTTATGAAAATATTTATAATTGCATTCTTGATAATGCAAAAAAGGTCACAATCAGCAGTAATGATTATGAATTAGTTCAAAAAATAAATGATTATGTTTTATATGATCATCCCGAAATCTATTATCTAGATTATTTTGAGCTACAAAATCAAGTTGATATATGTAATTATATTCCCAGTTATTCATATTCTAAAAGTGAACGTGACACTTTAACAGCTCAATTAGAATCTGTCCGTGATGAATTAGTAAATTCGATTTCAAGTGAAAGTAGTGATTATGATAAATTAAAAAAAATTTATCAATTTGTAATTGAGAAGTGTCGATATGTTGATAATGCTAAAGATAATCAATATATTACTAGCTCGTTAATTTATGGTGAAACAGTTTGCAGCGGCTATGTAAAGGCTATTCAGTATCTTGCTGAAGCAGTTGGGATAAAAAGCGCCTATATCGTGGGTAAAGAAATTGGTGCTAGTGACGATGAAGCTTATCATGCCTGGAATTTAATTTATCTAGATGATGACTATTACTATCTTGATGCTACTTGGGGTGATTATGATAGCGAAGGCAATATTTTTGCAATGATGAACTATTTTATGTTTGATTCTGATGATATGTTGAAATTATATGAACCTCTTGATCAATATGAAATAACGAAACAAGGAAATTATACGTATTTTAAATATGAGAATCTTTATAACGAAAATTATAATAAAGCAGCATTAAATAAAATGGTAAAACAGTATAAACATGATAATATTGCCTGGATGGAATTTAAATTTAGTGACAGTTGTTATCAGGAAGCAAAAAAAAGATTGATTGATCAAGAGGAAATGTTTGACCTTTTCAATCCCTATACAAGTAAGCAATATACTGTTCAATATTTTTATTATGATAATTTAAATGTTTTAATTTTTAATCAAAAAATCGAATAATCAGCCGTTCGACACGACTCGTTATTATCCTTGAAAATTCGAGAATTCTTCACGAATTTTCACGAAAACTTTCTTGTTATAGGGAACTTAATTCCTTACTTTACTAAATCCCTAATTATCTATAAATAAACCCTTTTCTCTTTTATACTGTATAAATATAATAAATTTTGTCACTAAAACGAAAGGGGAATATAGAGATGACAGACGTTAAAAAGTATACAGTATACATTTTAGAAGAAAACAAGGATTTATTGAATAATATTAAGGACAGTTTAATTGCGACAAATAACTTTACCGTTATTGGTACTAGCGATAATGCAACAAGCTGTTTAAACTATTTATCTAATAATAATTGTGATTTATTAATTATTGATTTAATGCTTACCAACATTGATGGAATCGGTGTTCTAAATAAACTTAAGGAAGTAAATAGTCGTGCCTATAATAAAGTAGTTTGTATTACTAGCTTTACTAATCCATTAATTTGTGAAACATTAGAAAAATTAAATGTAAGTTATTGTTTTAAACAACCATTCGATATCAATTATTTTGCGACAACCTTAAATTCTGTAATGAAAGTTACATTAGAAGATATTAAAGGTATGTCACAAAACGAATCTGAAAAATATCAAAAAATTAAGTTAGAAAATGAAATTACAGATATCCTTCATGAAGTTGGGATTCCAGCCCACATCAAAGGATATATGTACCTAAGAACTGCAATTCTATCTACTTACTATAATATCGAATTATTAGGTCAAGTAACTAAAGTCCTTTATCCAGATATTGCCCGCCAATACAGTACTACCGCTTCAAGAGTAGAACGTGCCATTCGTCATGCTATTGAAGTTGCTTGGAACCGCGGTAATACTGATGCAATTGATGATATCTTTGGTTATACAGTCAGTGCAACTAAATCAAAACCTACCAATTCTGAATTTATTGCAATGATTGCTGATAAACTTCGTCTAGAACATCAAACAAAAGCGGCAAGCCGTCATAGTTACTTATAAGAGCGTAAGCTCTTTTTTTCTACCTAATTTTAGAAAAACTAATCTTTTTCTTATATCAATCATGGAGATCTCCATAACTGACATAAAAAGAGGAATTAAATCCTCGGATCGTTAACTTCCTTTATACTTTGATAATAACTCATCTACAATTGTTGAAATAAATTCAGAATTACATGTTTTACGTTTTGCCCGAAATCCAAATAGCTGCTCTAGCTCATCTTGACAACCACTTTCCCAAGTACATTTTAAAACATGACGAATCGACTGTTCAACTCGTGATGCCGTTGTTCCATAAGTTCTAGCAATACGCGGATATAATTCTTTAGTAATTTCTCCTAAAAGATTAATATTTCCACAAACTAAAACAATTGCTGTAACTAGATAATTATAGCCTTTTAAATGTCGTGGCATTCCCACTTTCATAAACGTATCATGAATTTCCTTTTTTAGAACTGTTTGATGATAATCGTCAATACCTAAATTATGTTTTAATCTAATTTTTAAGATACGATCAATGATTTCCATAAAATAGTTTAAATCAACCGGTTTCTTTAAACAGTAATCTACTGCTAAGCCTTCTAACATTTCAAATACTAGTGAGTTAGTAAAATCACTAATACAAATAACATGTTTTAAGGCTTTTGGATTGTTAGATCTTATATTCCCAATCACTCCAGCACCATCTATATTAGTCAAAATTAAATCAATTACAAGTAAATCACATGTATGCGTAGCTAAATAGTCTTCACATATACCACCATCATTAAAAGTTGCAATAATTTCATAATGATCATTACTTCTAATCTTATTGACCAGTTTCTCTTTCAACAAATGATTTTCTGTTAAAATCACAATACCTGCCTTATTATTCATTTTTAAATAACTCTGTGCCTAATACACTTCTCCTCACTTTTTTCCTTTATCCCATGTCTAAAAACCTATTTTTAAGCGCACTAAAACATCATATCCGAGCCTGTTTCATAATTTGCCAAGAACTTGTGATTTAATATTAATTTCATGTTCAAAGAACTCATTTATACACTCCCCCCTAACTTATCCCGAGTGCTAGTATAACAAATTTTTCCAATTTCGAACATAAAACTTATGTGTATATAGCAAATTAGCTAAACCAAATGGTTCAGTAGGCGTGACGAGGATGAATTTGAGAAACATTTCATCTGTAAAAATTGTACTTGATATTTTTCAAAGAAATATCTCTGAATCTCTCTTTCTTTACTTTTTAGGGTAAATCCAGATTTTTTTAGATAATTTACCCACTTCCGTTCATAATTTTTAATAACATAAATAGCATTTGGACGATCAATAGTTGGATAACTACTTAAAAATTCTTCTAACCGGTGATTATAGTAAGATCTTAGCATCTCAATTTGTGTAGTCAGCAAAAGCATTGATGAAGGTACCATGCACTCAACAAAAACTGCATGTGTTTTTCCACAGTGTTTACACATCACACGCTGGATTCGAATACAAATTTTATTAGTTGCAGTTTTATAAAATCTTGGATAACATCCAATCTTAACAAAACTCCCTTTGGCCCCACAACTACACTCCAGGCTTTTAAAATCAACATGATCTAACACTTGATCATATATTTCTTGAGTAAATTCGTTAATAAAATACTCGGCACTATTAGCAACTGTTATCATTTTCTTTATCCCCTTAAATTATCCCTTTCTTTAAAATATCCTATTTTCATCAGAATTGCAATTATTTAGATAGTCAAAGTTTTTTAATTAAGTTAATTTTAAGGAGCTAAATACACAAATATAAAGGACAGTCAGTTTTTTTTCTTTTCTTGACAATCTTAATAAACTTAAAAAGGGATAATTTTATCCCTTATAATTTTAAGCAAACAACTGTAGTATCCATTTGAAAAACGCTGGAAATACAGAATAATCAAAATCATTTGACCATCTAGCAAAGTCCGCTACTGTTGTTGATAAAACGCCTACCGTTAACGCTTGTCCAAATGACAATAACAGTCCAGCAACGACTCCAGCTAAAATAGCCCCACGCCAGCCTCCTGTAGAGTTTCCAAAAACACCTGCTGGTCCACCTCCAAAAAAGGTAGTAATAACCGGTGGTGTCAGAGCATACCAGCCAATTGCACCAAAGATAATCGTACACAATATAACTGTACCTAAACAACTTAAAAAACCTAGCATAACTGCAGTTGGAGCAAAGTTAAAAACGACAGGACAGTCTAATGCTGGTACTGCATTAGGTACAATTTTTTCAGAAATACCTTTAAACGCTTCTGTGATCTCTGAAACCATCATTGAAACACCATTCAATACAATTGTAATCCCCACTCCAAATTGAACGCCAGAAACAATCGCATATAAAATTGCGGGCTGTCCATTACTTAAATTCGCTTCGACATAATCAAAACCAGCCAAGCATACTGCCACGATATATAGGATTGTCATAACTAAAGCGGTAGAAACTGTAATGTCTTTTAAAAAGTTTAATTTAGGATTAATATTAATGTTTTCAGACGATTCATTTTTATGTTTTTTAAATAAATTTCCAACTAATGAACCCGTAATAACTCCGAATGTTGTGGTGTGACCATAGGCAAAATCATCACTGCCGGTAACCTTTCTCAAGAAAGGCTGGGCCAATGCTGGAGCTAAAGTACAGTAGATTCCTGTTAATAGACCACCAATAATAATAACTAACGTATTATTTGGATTAGCAAACACTTCTACAGCTACAGCTAAATAAACAAAGATCAAATAATATGTTTGATGTGCTGTTAAAAACACGTACTTAAATGGTGTAAATCTAGCTAAAATTAGATTTATAAAAAAACCAATAACCATAATAATTGCAATCGTCGATGCCCACTGTTCAGTAAATGCATTTGTTCCCATTCCAGTTGCAACTGTTTCAATCCCCATAATTTTTTCCAGCAGCGTAGCTATCGGCGTAACTACGCCTGCGATTGTGCTTGTTCCTACACTTAGAATTAAATAACCGATTCCCGTTTTGACTGATCCAGAAATAATTTTATCTATTGATTTTTTTTGTAAAATAAGACCAATCATCGCAACAATACTTAAGAAAATAAACGGCTGATTAAACACATAATTTTGAAAAATATCTACAATAACTTTAAATACTGACATAATCTCCCTCCTCTACAATAAATTCTTTTTTTCTAATAATTTTTTTATTTTTTCCTCTAATTCATTCATATCCATTAGATTATTGATTACAATAACATCCTCATAACAAGAACGTAATTCATCAGCAAACGATTCAAAAGTAAATACTGCATCGCACATTAGTCCTTTAGACATTGATAATCCTTTATTCTCAACTGTTACCTCTAATGGTAAAGCAAATTTTTTAAAAGTTTTATCAATATTCATTCTTAACAAAGTGCTTGTTCCGACTCCGGCACCACATACCGTGATAACTTTAAAACTTTTCATTTTTCATCCCTCTTTTGCATCATGTAATATTGTTTTTACTATTTTAGCTGGCTCACTTATAGATGTTCCGATAACAACTGCAAAAGCTCCTGCCTCTATACATTTCTTCATCTTACTACCGTCATTAATTCTTCCTTCGGCAATGACTCTTGATACTCCGGCTGTTTTTAACTCTTTAATAATTTCATAATCTGGATCTGGTGATGGCACTGTTCCAAATATAATTGGATTTTTAGAATATGGCGTGTATCCTGATAAAGTAGTACCTACTGCATCAACTCCCGCTTTAGATGCTCTGATTCCCTCTTCCACTGTAGAAATATCTGCAATAACAAATAACTCTGGATATTTATTTTTTATTTTATTAACAAATTCTTCTAATGATAAATCATCATAACGTTCTCTTTGAGTGCCATCTATGGCTATACCATCAACGCCAGCTGCAACTAGCTGATCGACTTCATCCATTGTTGGTGTAATTCTAAAACTAGAATGAAGCGGATCATCTCCTTTATAGATTTTTTTAATACCAATAAGCGGAACATCTACAACTTCTGCAATTGCCTTTACATGTTCTAAATTTGTTCTTATCGCCTTAGCTCCTCCAGCAACACAACTTTGAGCCAGGCATTGAATTGCAATAGAATTGTCCATATAGGGATTTATTGCTGAATCAGCATAACAAGAAACTATCAGTCCCCCTTTAATAGCATCAATATTTTTATTATCCTTTAAAATATCTTGATAAGAACGGGCATTAAATATTTTATGTAAATATTTTCTATCCATTAGACATAGTGCCACTTCTTGAAACAGCTTTAAATGCTCCTCATCACTTTTAGCTGCAAGCGCTAACAATACTCGAACTGGATCATTAACAGAGTGTCCAAACTTCACTCCATTTTTAAAAGTTACTAAGCTAATACTATTTTGATACACATGACCATTTGGTCTTGCGTGAGCCAAGGCAACCCCTGGCATGACTACAATATAGGGGCCATTTTTTTCAATAATATTCACCATATCATTTATATACTGGTGATCAATATAGCCATTTTTCTCTAATAGATAACCAGCATAGACAATTGCTTCTTTCCAATCATGGCACTCTTTATAAAAATCCACACAATTCTCTTTTATATATTTAATCATATTTACTTACCTCATTAATCTGGTCTAAAACATAGTCTAGTTCAAAATAACGTTCTATCCCATTATTTCTTATATTCTCTAAAAATTTGATAAAATTATTTAATGCTTTCATGTGCGTATAATTATCTTTAGCCGCTAAACATAAAATAATATGCACTGGATCATATTTATCATGATTAAATTTGACACCATTTTTAATAATTAACAGACTCATTGATGTTTGATTAACCCCATAATCAATTTCTCCATGAATAAGGGCTATTCCTTCATCAATAACCATATATGACCCTGATTTTTTCACCGTATCTATCATTGATTTAATATAACATTCTGCAATATCTTGACTCTTAACTAGCATTTGTCCGGCACAGCAGACTGCAGTCTCCCAATGATCGACCGTATCACATAGTAGAACTTTATCAGCAGTTAAATATTCATTTAATAATGGCTGCAGTTTGATTCCTGCATCAATTCCTAAATCTTTAAAATATTCACTGAAATCATCGAAAAGCTGCTGATAGTTTACAATCTCGCAGTTTCTCTTAACAATACTTAAAATTCCATCCATAAAAGTATCACTTTCTTGAATATTTTGATGAACAATTTTTTCCATAGCATTTTCAATCAATCGATAATCACTCTCTTTTAAAATTACATTGACTTTAACAACCAAACACTGCATTATTTGTAGATCAATACTTGAAATAATAAAATCGATATTACTGAGATCTATATTTAAAATCCGTTCTTCAGTTACTGTTTTCTTCACAATAATATTTTTAAATCTCGAGCAGATCATCTCCTTCATTAAAGAAGCCGTCCCAAAACCATGAACACAAACAATTACAACATTATACACATCTTTAAAACGATTTTTTCTCTCTAAAGCGGCACAAAAATGAAGCGTTAAAAAAGCTATATCATCCTCTTTAATTCCTTTTAATTCCTTATAGCATAATTCATCAATTGTTTCTAATAATGCTATAAAAACTTCATGATAATTTTTCTTAATAACTGTCAAACTCGGATTAACAACCGGTACTTGATTTTGCAGTTTAAATACTGTAGGACCTAAATGGAGGGTTAAAGAATTGATCAATTCCTCATCTCGACTAAAATTTACATTAAGTTTTTCTCCTACTTTAAAGGCTAAAGTAGTTGCTATCATTTGTATATTAGCCCAATCATAGATAACATATCGCTTTAAAGTCGTATATCTAGCACTATTTAATAAGATCGTAATAATAGCAACTTCTGATTGTGACATCTTAATATTTAATGCCTGCATTATTTGTGAACAAATAAATTGAGCATCATGATATCCTTCTGTTTTTGAAATCTCAATCAAATAATCTTGATGTAGGATGATATCATACCCTAATTCTATTCTTGTCAAAGAAACAGCTAAATGGATACAAATATCTTTATATGATAAATAGGTTAATTTCTTTTCACTATGACTTTCAAAATCATTCATAACTTTAATAATGATTTTCCAGTATTTATCGAAGACCATTCGATAAATATTCTTTTCAATAAAAGTTATTGGTGTATATTGAAAGTGCATAAATTTATTAAAATCAATATTCTTTTCAATAACTCTAAAGAAACATGAGCGTATGTCTCTTTCGTCACCCTCTATATAACTGCCTTTTCCTGTTTTTACATTAATAGAAAAATCATATCCCTCATATTCTTGTCTTATCGAAAGAATATCTTTATCAATACTACTTTTACTAACATTCATTTCATCAGCAAAATACTGACTTGTGAGTGGTTCACTGCAACACCACATTGAAACTAAAATATAGCACTTTCTTTCAAACGGACTTATCGCATATACATAATTATCCAAATTCGAAATTTCTTTCATCAGTATCTCTTTTTCTTGATGAGTAATATTAAACTGAATCTTTCCATTTCTTATCATTATATTTTTTTTAATATTTATTGTTTCTAAAAAATCATTAATATCATCAATAACATATCTAATCATTCGAATAGAGATCTCAAAATCATGTGCTAAATCTTCTACTTGATAGTTTTTTCCGCCGCACAGCTTCTTCAATATTTCCACACTTCTAGTATTCATAAGATATCCTCATATGATTCAATAAGAGAATCATACGCCTCCTCTCTACTCACTTCATATAATGAATGCGATTTTTATATTGGTTTAAGATATTTTGATTATATTCGTCACCTCCATCAATATTAGCACTATGAAAAATCGGTGGTTCGAAGCCGTCATTAACTAGATTTTCTACTACTTGAATAATCACACTATTTAAAATAAAAGCTCCGGCTATTGTAGAGGTTGGGGCAACCTTTTGGTCTAGACCATCAATAGTAATACTGGAATCCTCAAAATCTCCACAATTATCAATAACAATATCTGCAATATCTAACAATTTCTTTCCTGTTTCATGTCGCGAAACTACAGCTTGACTATATTCTATATTTGTAACAGCAATCACGATCACACCCATTGCCTTAGCCCGTAATGCCATATCAATTGCAATTGTATTTCGACCAGAAACTGAATGAATAATTAGAACATCTTCTTTTTGTATTGGCGTATGCTCTAAAATCAATGTCCCATAACCAGGTAGTCTCTCCATTTGCGAGGTTAGAGTTATTGGTCTTACATCTAATTGAACTTCCTTTGCCATAATTGGATTAATTAAAGCCAATCCACCAGCCCGATAAAACAGTTCTTGGGTAAGAATTCCCGCATGAGAAGCTCCAAAAGCATAAATCGTATGTCCCTTTTCAATACATTGGGTCATTTCTAAGGCAGCTTTTTGAATAGCTGCTTCTTGTGAATCTACAATATTATTTAAAATATCATGAATATGCTGATAGTATCTTGATCTTGCTTTCATCATAAATTCCTTATCCGATAAAAATATTTATCCACTAATTTATCATTATGATCAGCACAATCTTCATTCATAAAAGCCATATGACCATTGTAATAAACATCCGGGTGAATTCCCTTTTTAACTAAAATATCAACCATTTCACATAATATTGCATTTTGTAAAAAGACATTTGGTATTGTACTAGTTGCCCCCACTTTCATAGGAAAATTTTCTATCTCAATTGCCGCATCACCTATTAATGAACAATTATCTAACACTACATCAGCAACATCTTTAAGCTTTACTCCTGCCTTATGTTTTGTCTTTAAGAATTGGCTATATTCCACTGCAGTAATCGCAATAATAGGAATTCCCTTTTCTTTTGCCCTTATAGCAGCATCTACTGGTGCAATATTATTGCCAGAATTAGAAATAATAATCATGCAGTCATTAGGGGTGATTCGATGATAATCAACTATCATTTTTCCAATTTCATACATATTTTCAATGTAATAACTTTTTGTAATTTCAAAACTGCCTGTTGCACTTTGTTCCAGCAAAGCACAATAATTAGCCGGGGTAGCAGCTCGCCAAAATGCATCATCGACTACTAAATGAGAATGACCCGTCCCAAACCCATAAATAAGACCTCCTTTTTCAGTTGTATCAGCAAGTATTTTTGCAGCTTTTTTGATATTATCTTTTTGCGTATTTTTTACTTGTGCAACAACTTTTTCCATAACTTCAAAATAATTTTCCCAAGCTTCCATTTAAAAGCCTCCTTCCTTTACAATTTCATTATACCTAAATTCAAAAGAGCAAATATTTGCAAATTCTTTCAATTTCTTGAGAAGCATTTTACAAGTTCAATAAAAAAAGAAATTTGAAATAATATCCAAATCTCTTAAAATACATTATATTTTATAATGAAAAAAGTAGTTTTAAATTAATAAACTCCGCGACTCTATAAACTTTACTTTATTCAAACAAGGCACTTCCTACCCTTATCATCGTTGCTCCATACTTTAACGCTTCGTGATAATCATTAGACATCCCCATTGATAATTCTGTCATTTCAAACTCTGAATATTTACAATTTAATTGATCAAATAACTCCTTTGTTTGTTTAAAATATACTGCTGTATCATTAGAATCAATATGTGGTGCCATCATCATTAGCCCTTTTACAATTAAATGGGGACATTCTTTTAAATAATCAAATACATCTTCAATTTCTTCTACTGCAAAACCATGCTTACTTTCCTCTTTTGCTACATTGACTTGGATTAATATTGGCATTTTTAAATCATGCTTCTTAGCTTGTTTTTCTACTTCTTTAATTAATGAATAACTATCAATTGAATGAATCAAGCTAACTTTATCAATTATATACTTAACTTTATTTGGTTGTAGCGTTCCTATCATATGAAATTCTTGTGCCCCATGATACTTTTCATATTTTTCTAAAAAAGCTTGGACTCGATTTTCGCCAAAATACTTTACTCCTAGTTTTTCTAATTCATTAATCTCTTCAATTCCAACATATTTTGTTGCTGCGACCAATTTAGCATTACCAACCGATTTTAAAATATTTTTTACTGCCTGTTCATTTACTCTCATTTACTGACCTCCATAGACTAATTGCCCACCTACATAAGTAGCCAATACTTTAATGTCTTTAATATGCTGAACATCTACGTCTAATATATTATCACTAAGCACAACAAAATCGCAATACTTTCCTACCTCCAAAGTTCCTTTGACCTCTTCTTCAAATGAAGCATATGCACCACCGATCGTAAACGACTCGATCGCTTCTTCTCTAGTTAATGCCTGCTCTTTTAGATATGGTCCAGTCCCATCGATAGATGTTCTTGTAACCGCTAATTGAATCCCTTTTAAAACATCTGGGGCTTCAACTGGACAGTCTGACCCATTAGAAATAGTCGTTATATTACGAAGTGTTTTAAAATTATATGATGTTTGTGCTAGTTGGGGAGAAACCCTTTGATTAATAATATGATTATCATAATCTAAAAAGACACTTTGAATATAAGCATGTAAATGTAACTGCTGATATTTAAGCAACTGATCTTCTCGAGTGATCTGACAATGCACAATACCATGTCGTGGATCTTCACGAGAATAGTTTTTTAACGCATTTTCGTATCCTTCAAAAATCCAATCTAAGATTCCATCACCAATTGCGTGAATAGCAATCTGCATCTCATGACGATTAGCATAGTCAAACATCATTTTGATTTCTTCACGACTAAAAACAGGAATTCCTCGTGTCTTAGGTGCATCATAATAAGGCTTACTTAAAAAAGCAGTTCGTGCTCCTAATGATCCATCCCCAAGCATTTTTAATGGGCCTATTTTAAAAAACTCATCACCACTACCGGTACAATAACCTAAATTAATAAACTCTTTTAAGGCTTTTAACGTCGGCAACTGTGCTTGTTCGTAAACTCTTATCGTTAGTTTATTTTCTGCTCTTAATTGTTCAAAAGCCTGTAGAGCATCATGATAATCACTAGTGGCACTCAAGAGATCGTCACTTTGAACAGATGTTATTCCATAACTATGTAACTCTTTTTGAGCGATTAAAATATTATCTTTTATTTCTTCAATAGTTGGCTGAGGGATTGTATCATAGATCAAATAAAGTGCATTTTCTTGAAATAATCCTGCATCTAAATCAAAATAGCCGCCCTCGACTGCTTCACTGGTAATATTTGCTAATTCAATTGCTTTGCTATTAGCAACTAAGATATGTCCACAAGTCCGCGTAATTACAATCGGTTCCTCTTCACTAATCATATCAAGATCTTTTCGGGTAGGAAAACGCTGTTCATCTGTAAAATAATCATGATTCCAGCCCCGCCCAATCAGCCACTGCCCCTTTACTAAATGTTTCTTTAATTCTTCTAAAAGTGCTTTAAGCGAATTAGTATGCTTTTCTAATAGAACATTTTTTAAACTTTGACCATAATTAACTAAATGCATATGCGAATCATTAAAACCTGGATATACATATTTATTATTTAAATCAATTTGTTCACCAGAATATTTTAATGCTTCCTTATCACTTCCGATAAAGATAATTTTTCCCTTATCTTCTACAAAAGCAGTTGCCTGATTACAACCGTATAAATTTCCCCGGAAATAAATTCTCATAAAAAAAATCCCCCTTTATTTAGAAAGTAGGATACTTTGATCCTACTTTTCATTATAATATTTTGTTATATCGATACTAGTAACTGCAGCAACATCTTGACCATTGATCCACCGAACACGTTTTACCGTTGTCTCCAACTGAGCACTAATGTTACAATTATAAATCAATTTAGTATACGATAAATCGCTATCCTTCATATCTTTAATTGGGCAGTCAGCGCATGGTTCATCATAGCCTCTAAAAGACTTATAGCAATAATCACCAACTTTTACCTGATTAAAAATATGTTTGATTTTATGATTATAATACACAAGTTTATAAGTGTTGGGATCAATAACGTAAATCCCATTTTCTTGGAAATCTAAAATCATTTGAATTGCATTTAAATACTGATTCTTTTCTTTTTCCTGATATTTTTTAACAAGAAAAGTACTAATGATAGCAATCGAAGTTAATAACATTTCTTTTTCTTCCGCTTTATAAGCGTAGGGTTTTTCATGTTCCATGCTTATGATACCAATAATATCATCGCCATTTTTAATAAGACCACTAATTACCATACGGGTCTTACTATTAGCATAAAGTGTTTTAATTGCTGGAGAAACATCTGAAGCCTTGATATCATTGACCCAAAGAATCCCCTCATCATCAAATTGCCGTACATACTCAGGCCAATAATCATGATAAGTAACATCAATAACTTTTGTTAAATCTTCATTCTTTGAACTCCAATAATTATTTACTTTGTATTTCCCAATATCCAAATCTCGTACAATAATTAAATTTTGGCTCATATAATAATGCATTCCCAATAATTCTAGGACTGCTGTAATTGTTTCATTTAAATCTTGACATTTATATAAAATTCTAAAAATATACTCACCAACATTATCAGAAAACTTTTTGGTAGCCCGATCAACAATATTATTCACTTTATCCAATTGACCATCACTAATCTCTAAACTCTCATCATACAAACAAACACCATTTTTATTATTCTTTTTAATTTTGTATAAAGCCTGATCACCATGGTGATATAACTCATCAAATGTTTTTCCATGATTAGGGTATAAAACTACCCCTACAGATACCGTTACTTTAACTTTTGTTCCTCCAGTTCCATAAGCACCTTCAATCAGTTTACATAGATCATTAGCCTTATCAATAGCTAGTTCACTGTTTGAAATATTCTTCATTAAAACTAAATACTCATCACCACCAAGACGAGCAACTAAGTCATCATTTCGAAATTTAGATTTTATTTTTCGAGATATTTCACACAAAAATGCATCACCGTATAAATGACCGAAATTATCATTAACCTGCTTAAAATTATCAATGTCTAAGATCATAATCGCATGATTATTTTCAGGAAAATTTTGAATAATTTCATTTGTTTTAATTTCAATAGCTTCTCGATTATATAGCCCTGTTAGTGGATCTAATTCAATTTTCTTCTTTAGTACAAGATCATGTACTTTATTTTCATTAATATCCTTGATATAACCACAAGCATAAATATCTTTATTAAATTCAATCAAATATAGTGTAATTTGAATAAAATTATAATTATCTTTAAACTTATTATAGAATTGATATTCTAAATCTAATTTACGTTTTCCATCACGATAATTATTTAATAAATTTTGCCGATTTAATTCACGAAGCACTTTGCCATACTCACTAGGAATTGAATTTTCACTTAGTTTTAAAATTGATTTTTCATAGTTTTTACCATCATAAAAATCAATAAAATTATTTTTTGCTATTTTCCGATCAATAACTTCATTCATCGTTAAATTAACTTCAATATAACTCAGTGCATCTTTACCTAAAGCCTCACGATATTCTCGTTCAATTTCATACTTGCTCTTTAGTTCAACAAAATCCGTAATATCTTTACCGATTCCAATTGATTTAACTGCACGTCCCTGCTCATCAAAGATTGTTGAACATTTTAGACTGATCCAGCGTTCTTCTCCATCTCCACGCTTCATCTTTAATTCAATTGAAGTTTCAGGCCTGCCTTTTTCAATCTCTTGGCATAATTTTCTTACTCGTAAACCATCCTCTTGACTGATGATCTTTGCTTCAACCAAACTTTCTGGGATATTATAATAAGTTTTATTAATATCTAAAATTCCTAATGCAACTTCATCAGGACAAAATAGCTGCTCAATTGTATGATTTAACACATCATATTGCCACAATGTTGTATTTGCTTGTTTTAAAGCAAGCTTATAAATTTCTTCACCTATTAGAAGCTCCTTTTTCATATTTGATAATTCGGTTATATCGGTAGCTACGATAATAAAACCTTGCGGATTGTTTTGGTTATCATAAAATCTTGAAACTGTTACTTTTTCTACACTTCCATCTTTATGAAGATTATCTAATGGTTGTAAACCGTGAAGGTAACGCATAATACAGCACTTTTCCGTACTACAATTATCCATTTTAAGAGCTTTACAAGGCTGCATTAATACATTTTCACCTATCAGCTTACGACCTTTCCGGTTCACAAAAAGTATCTTCATTTCATTATCAATTACGAGAATAACATTATCAATAACATCTAGAAGGACTTTATATTCATTATTTAGTTTATCCATTAACTCTTCGATATTTTTGAATTTCAATCCTGACACCTCCTAGACTACTATAATTATATTGTAACTTAACCATTAATAATTGTACAATCCTAAAACTTGCAAATTTTCTTACTGTCCTTATAAATTTATTAAAAACTGTATCTTTTTTAATATCCAGTGTAATGTTAAGATACTTATAGATTTAATAAATAGGGGGATTTTTATGAATAATAAAACACTTAAAATAGCGACAATTGGTTTGATGGCTGCATTAGCCTATGTCTCTTTTACTTTTCTACAAATCAAAATACCAACTCCAGGGGGAACTACATCATTTCATTTAGGAAATACCTTTTGTGTCTTAGCTGCATTATTGCTAGGGGGACTTCCTGGAGGAATTGCAGGAGCGATTGGAATGGGAATTGGTGATCTACTTGATCCTGTTTATGTTACCTATGCACCTAAAACAATTATCCTTAAATTAATGATTGGAATCGTTACTGGATTAGTTGCACATAAAATTTTCAAAATTGAAAAACATGATAATGATTCTCATTTAATAATTTATGTTGTCATTTCTTGTATGGCTGGAATGTTTTTTAATGTGGTTGGAGAGCCAATCTTTGGCTATTTTTATAATTCGATGATTTTAGGTGCTCCAGAAAAGGCTGCTGCCACCTTAGCAAGCTGGAACGCTATTACAACTTCAGTTAATGCTGTTATTACTGTCGCCTTAGCTTCTACTATCTATTTAGTCATCCGACCTCGATTAGCTGGCAGTGGTATCCTGGTAAAATTAGCACCTCATAAATAAGCTTTTATTAAAAGGTAATATTATAAAAAGAACCTCCATTATTTGGTTGTCCAAATAACAGTGTCCATTTCATAATACTACCTTTTTTTATTTAAATTGACTTTGTTTCGGGAATAGCCCAAAGATTCCACCAGTATGCATAAATAAAATATTTTCACTATCAACAAACGTTCCTTTTTCTAATTCATTGATCAAACCATAGTATGCCTTACCAGTATATACAGGATCTAATACTACTGCTTCTAATTTAGCTAAAGATGCAATAGCATCAAGTTCTTCACTTCGACTTAAAGCATATCCCTGACCAACATAACCATCAATTATCTTGATCCGCTCTGTTTTTATTTCCTGATCAAAATATACTTGCGCCTCTTTAATAATTTTTGTTATCTCCTTAATAAAGTATTCCTTATCATCGCAAACATTAAATCCAATAATTTGTTTTTTAGTACGATTAAGCTCATTTCCAATGTATAAACCTGCATAAGTCCCCCCACTGCCAACAGCATTAATAATTGTATCAAATTCTACTTTCATAGCTTCTTCTTGTTTTAAGATTTCTGTAAAAGCTTCAACATAACCTAAAGTACCAATTCCATTACTTGCTCCCATTGGAATAATATATGGTTTATATCCTTTAGCTTCATAGGCAGTTTTTAATTTCAGCATGATCTTATCCTTATCACGATTAAAAATTTCAGGTTCTTTGATAACAATATCTGCACCAACTAAGCGGTCTAAAAAATAGTTTCCTTCGACTGGCTCACTACTTCCATTGCCACGAAGTAATAAGCAGCTTTTCATTGATAACTTAGCTGCGGCATAGGCTGTTGCACGAGCATGATTTGACTGCATCCCCCCACAAGTAATGACTAAATCACAACCTTGTTCAAATGCTTCTCTCAATGAATATTCTAACTTTCTAATTTTATTACCCGATGTTTCTATTCCAGTTAAATCATCTCTTTTTATATAAATATTTTTTTGGAATTGTTTAGATAACTTCTCTAGTTTATATATTGGTGTTGGTAAAAAAGCCAGTTCTACTTTTTCTGGTAACTGCATAATTTATCCCCCTTATCCTTATTTTTTATTATATCATAATTGAATAGTTTCACGTGAAGCTTTTAAAAAAAGTACCACGATTATGGTACTTAATTAGGAATATGATATTTTTCTAAATAAGCTTCAAAGACTTCTTTATCTTTACTGCTGCCAGTACAAATAAAAGCAATACCTTTAGGACTTCCAAGATAATCAACAATATAATCAATATATTCTAATTCTTCTTTGCCACTTATATTAACTTGTAGTAGTAAGCCCACATCATGTACTTTTTGATAAATTTCATTCCAGCAAGGATCATTTAATGGTTTTGCTCCAGCACCATTGATCCATTGAATTCCTTTAAAACCACATTCAATGATCTTATCAAGATGACGTACTGCACCAGGACCATCTAAATGATAGAATGACCGCTCAATCAAGGATGCCTCTTTCTTTAAGGTTTCAAAAACAAACTCATCAAATTGCTCTGGACCAATCATACAACAAAAATCGCATTGAGAAATAAAATATGGTTTTTGTGATAATAGACTGATCCATCCGGTATAACCCAAAGTATTATTTAAATCAATACTAGCAATCATCTCTTCATAGGCTTGTTCAAATGCTTTGTAAATGTCATCATTTAAACGTTGAACTTCATCAGGATCATCATATAAATCAATTAGTGAGTTATTTGCCCCTCTCATTGATTCAACGATATCCATCATTCCTCCAAGATTAGCAATTCCCATTGCAATATCATCTCCATAAAACTGATTAAATGCTTTGATTAGTTCTAATGATCTTTGATATAAGGGATATGTTTCCTCTAGGCGAGGATGAATATCTTCTAACTCACATCCTTTCATTTCTTGAAACCAAATTGTCCCTTGTTTTACATCAATATGATAAGTTTGACCTAAATAGGCTCCTA